>SL_7KL_010_BRINEDRAFT_10000049_pt1 | contig 46383 bp, 41 predicted proteins | sample SodLak_010_BRINE_FD_10663 | JGI IMG/M metagenome (IMG submission 10663)
CCGCCGCAGCCTGTCTGTGCACAGATTCGTTGCCACCCGAAACACCCAGGTCGAGGGCTGCGCCGCCCCGTCCTGCCAGTCAGGGGCCATCCGCCACAACCGCAACATCGCTTCCTGTGTCACATCCTCTGCCTCGGTCAGATCGCCCAGCATGCGTGCCGCGAACCGCAGGATACGCGGCGCAATCATGTCGGTCAGGGCTTCCGCCGCACGTCTGTCACCCGCAACGACACGGCCCAGCAAGGCCGCCTGATCAACATCTGATCGTTGCTCCAGCGGCATAAGCGCGCCTTTCCTTGCGGGTCGGGCGGGGAAACGCCCGCCCGACCTGCGTCATTTCAGTTCTGACCACGCATCCGGGGCCGTTCACGCTGGCCGCGCTTCCCCATCATCTCGGTGAAACGCGCATATTCTTCTGCATCGATGACGCCATCGTCATTTCTGTCAATCCGCGAAAACATACTGCTTGCCATTTCGGCGCGTCGGTCGCTGCGCGGCTCGGGGCGCAGGTCTGCAAGACCGGCACGCAAGCCCGCCTCGTCCAGCATACCATTTTCATCGGCCTGCTGCATGATACGGGAAATCATCTCATCGTGCATGGCCTCGCGTTGCGCTTGCATGCCTGCCTGCAAATCCTCTTGCGTCAAGGCGCCGCTGCCGTCTGTGTCCAGTTCCTCGAAGCTGGGCATGGACATGTGCGTCTGTGCTGCGACGGGGGCTGTCACCAGCATCAATGCGCCCAGCATGGCCGCGAGTGTGGCTTTTTCCATAGTCATCTCTCCTGTATGCACGGGCATATGCCCTTGATACAGGCTCAAACGCGGCATCTGCCTGTTTCCGTCGCGGGAATCCGCCCCGCGTTGCGGCAAGACGTCGCAAATCCGGTTGCGGGGGGGTGTATTCCCGCCCCGTAACCTCTATCTCGCTTGCATCTTTAGGAGCGCGCGCATGACCCTTGCAGACACAACACTCGCCGATGACCGGCCTTTGACGCCCGCGCTGCTGCGCGGCATCCGGTGCAAATGCCCCGCTTGTGGTGAGGGTCCGCTGCTGGAGCGCTATCTGAAAGTGCGCAGTCATTGCCCCAGTTGTGGCGAAGACTACACCGCCCAGCGCGCCGATGACGGACCCGCCTATCTGACCATGCTGGTCACGCTGAAAGTGGTCACGCCGCTGATGGTCGCCGCCATGTTTGCATGGGATTGGCACCCCGCCATCATGTTCGGGGTATTTGCCTCGCTGCTGGTTGCGCTTTCCCTGTTCCTTCTCCCGCGATTCAAGGGCATGATCGTGGCCATTCAATGGTCACGCCGTATGCACGGGTTCGAGGGAATGGATGAACGCCACCGCTGACAAAACCGCCCTACGCGACGCATCCTCTGTCCTGCTGATACGCGGCAAGGGCAATGATGCGCATGTTCTGATGGGGCAACGTGGCGCAAAAGCGGCCTTTATGCCGGAAAAGTTTGTCTTTCCCGGTGGTGCGGTTGATCCGACCGATGGCCAAATCCCGCTTGCCCGCCCAGTGGCCCCGGCCTGTCAGGCACGCCTGTCGCAGGGGCACACTGCCCCCGATGCCCTCGTCGCCGCTGCCATCCGCGAACTCTGGGAAGAAACCGGCCTTATGCTGGGGCGCGCAGGGCACTGGGGCACGCCCCCCGCCGACTGGCAGGGCTTCGCGGCCAAGGGTCTGGTCCCCGATGCACACGGCCTGCGCTATATCTTTCGCGCCATCACCCCCCCCGGACGCCCCCGCCGGTTTGACGCGCGCTTCTTTCTGGCCCGCGCAGATGACGTTTTCGGCGATCTGGACGATTTCTCTGCCGCCTGTGACGAACTCAGTCATTTACACTGGGTGCCCCTGCGCGAAGCGCGCCACCTGAACCTGCCCTTTATCACCGAGGTCGTTCTGGCCGAAGCGCAAGCCCATATCGAGGGCGAAGACATGGCCGATTCGGTCCCCTTTTTCGACAACTCGACCGAGGTTTCAACCTTTCGCCGCATCGCCTGACGCGCGCCACTCCATCACGCGGGTATAACTCGCCACCCGCAACAGGACCAATCGCACAGGGAACTGATATAACTGGACAAACCTGTCCCGTTTCTGATCTGATGCCTGAAACACCGTTCCGCGCCTGCACCCCGCGGCGGAACAAACCGGGAGGAGCAAGGGGATGCCCAGCCAACCAACCCCGGACCTGTCGCCGCAGGTCTCGGACGAGGTCCGCAAGACAACCTGCTACATGTGCGCCTGCCGCTGCGGCATTGATGTGCACATGAAAGCGGGCCGCGTCGCCTATATCGAGGGCAACCGCGACCATCCGGTGAACAAGGGCGTTCTCTGTGCCAAGGGGTCGGCAGGCATCATGCAGCACCTCTCGCCCGCCCGCTTGCGCGCCCCGCTCAAGCGTGTTGGCCCGCGCGGGTCTGGCGAGTTCGAGGAAATCTCGTGGGATGAAGCGCTGAAATTGGCGACAGACTGGCTCAAACCCCTGCGCGACACGGCCCCTGAAAAGCTGGCCTTCTTCACGGGCCGCGACCAGTCGCAATCCTTCACCGGCTGGTGGGCGCAAGCCTTCGGCACCCCGAACTGGGCCGCGCATGGCGGCTTTTGCAGCGTCAACATGGCGGCGGCGGGCATCTACACGATGGGCGGGTCATTTTGGGAATTCGGCCAACCCGACTGGGACCGCACCAAGCTGTTTTTGCTGTTTGGCGTGGCCGAAGATCATGACAGCAACCCGATCAAGATGGGCCTTGGCAAACTGAAAGCACGCGGCGCGCGGGTGATCGGCGTGAACCCCATCCGCTCTGGCTATAATGCCATCGCCGATGACTGGATCGGCATCACTCCGGGCACGGATGGGTTGTTCATCCTGTCACTGGTGCATGAATTGCTGCGCGCAGGCAAGATCGACCTGACCTACCTGATCCGCTACACCAACGCCTCCTATCTGGTGAACGCGCATGACGGGGCCGAAAAGGGGCTGTTCCTGCGCGACGCGGCAGGCAAACCCATGGTGCGCGACCGCCGCACAGGCCACGCTGTCGCATGGGACAGTCCCGACATTTCCCCCGATCTGGCAAACGGGGTCGAGATTGGCGGCGTCACCCACCTGCCCGTCTTCCGCCATCTGGCCGACCGCTACCTCGCGCCCGACTATGCCCCCGAGGCTGTGGCGAAACGCTGCGGCATCGCCCCCGCTCGCATTCGCGCCATCGCCAGTGAGATTGCGCGTGTGGCGTTTGAAGAAGAAATCACGATCAACCAGCCTTGGACCGATTTTCGCGGGGTCAAGCACGCCACGATGACAGGCCGCCCCGTGGCCATGCACGCCATGCGCGGTGTCTCCGCCCATTCCAACGGCTTTCAGACAGCCCGCGCGCTGCATATGCTGCAAATCCTGATCGGCAGCGTGGAGACACCGGGCGGCTTTCGGTTCAAGCCCCCCTATCCCAAACCGCCCGAAGCACACCCCCGCCCCCATGCAGGCCACAGCCCCGGCCAGCCGCTGGATGGCCCGCATCTGGGCTATCCCCTTGGCCCCGAACACCTGCTGATAGATGAGACTGGCCAACCCAAACGCATCGACAAGGCATTTTCATGGGACGCGCCACTGTCCGCGCATGGGCTGATGCATATGGTCATCTCGAACGCCCATGCAGGCGACCCCTATGAAATCGACACACTGTTTCTGTATATGGCGAATATGGCGTGGAACTCGTCGATGAATACCAGTGCGGTCATGGACATGCTGACCGACCAGAATGACGATGGCAGCTACAAAATTCCCCGCATCATCTATTCCGACGCCTACAGCTCGGAAATGGTGGCCTTCGCCGACCTCATACTGCCCGACACCACCTATCTCGAACGCCACGACTGCATTTCGCTCCTCGACCGCCCCATCTGCGAGGCAGAGGCGCTGGCCGATTCCATCCGCTGGCCTGTGGTGGCCCCTGACCGCCCCGGACATGAAGGCGTGCGCCCGTTTCAATCGGTGCTGCTGGACCTTGGCGCGCGCCTTGGCCTGCCTGGCATGGTACACGACGATGGCACGCCCAAGTTCAAGGATTACGCCGATTACATTACCAACCACGAACGCCGCCCCGGTGTCGGCCCGCTGGCGGGCTTTCGTGGGCCAGATGGCACCGGCAAGGGGCGCGGCAGTCCCAACCCTGAGCAGATCGACCGCTATATCGAAAACGGGGGCTTCTGGATCGACCATATCCCCGAAGAGGCGCAGTTCTTCAAACCGTGGAACGCCGCCTATCAGGATTGGGCCGTCGCGCGCGGCCTTTTTGATAGCCCGCAACCCTATGTCTTCAACCTCTATGTCGAACCCTTGCGCAAATTTCAGTTGGCCGCCGAAGGGCATGGCCACCGTCAGCCCCCCGACCATCTGCGCGCGCGCCTAATGGAAACGATGGACCCGCTGCCAATCTGGTATCCGACCTTCACCGATGCCGATTCTGACAGCGCGAGCTACCCACTGCACGCCCTGACCCAACGTCCGATGGCGCATTACCATTCATGGGGCAGCCAGAACGCATGGTTGCGCCAGATCCATGGCCACACGCCCCTCTATGTCTCGGGCTATCTCTGGGCGCAGCACGGCTTTGAAGCAGGCGACTGGGCCACCCTCACCTCGCCCCATGGCCGCATCACCCTGCCTGTGGTCCGCATGGATGCGCTCAACCCCCAAACTGTCTGGACATGGAATGCCATTGCCAAACGGCGCGGCGCATGGGCGCTGAATGAGCAGGCCCCTGAGGCCACGAAATCCACCCTTCTCAACCACTTGATCCATGAACTCCTGCCACCCAAGGGCGATGGCTTGCGCTGGGCCAATTCCGACCCGATCACCGGACAGGCCGCTTGGTATGACCTACGTGTGCGCATAGAAAAGGCGCCGGCGGGCCAGACGGTCAGCTACCCCGCACATAAACCGCAATCCTCCCCCGTCCCCGCGCCCCCGCGCAATCTCGCGCATCAGGTGAAGGACTAGGCACATGGCTCATTTTCTTGCTAAAAATACTCAAATAGCACGGCCCGGAACAGGCACCACAATGAGGGGGCGCGCCACATGACCACATTGCCGCCCGCCCCCGCCCGCAAGCTGGGCCTTGTGATTGATCTGGACACCTGTGTGGGCTGTCATGCTTGCGTGATCTCCTGCAAGGGCTGGAACACCGAGAATTACGGCGCGCCCCTGTCCGATATGGACGCCTATGGCGCGCAGCCAGAGGGCACCTTCCTCAACCGTGTCCACAGCTTCGAGGTGACGCGCGATGCCGCCCCGCCAATGGTCGTGCATTTCCCCAAATCCTGCCTGCATTGCGACGACGCGCCCTGCGTGACGGTCTGCCCGACAGGGGCCAGTTACAAACGCGTTGAAGATGGCATTGTCCTGGTGAATGAGACGGATTGCATCGGCTGCGGGCTCTGCGCATGGGCCTGCCCTTACGGCGCGCGCGAAATGGACGCCGCCGAAAAGGTCATGAAGAAATGCACCCTATGCGTCGACCGCATCTATAATGAAAACCTGGCGCCGCAGGACCGCGAACCCGCCTGCGTGCGCACCTGCCCGTCTGGCGCGCGCCATTTCGGCGATCTGGGCGATCCCGACAGCGCTGTCAGCCAGCTTGTGACGACACGCGGCGGGTTTGATCTGATGCCGGAACAAGGCACCGGTCCCGTCAACAAATACCTGCCCCCGCGCGGGCGCGACACATTGCAGATGCCCGATCTGGTCAGCTTGTGCGCGCCTGAACCGCGCGCCCAGCCCAGTGGCCCCGCGCCATCAGGCTTGCTCGGCTGGCTTGACCGCGCGCTGGAGAAGCTCTGACATGCATCCAGCCCCCTCACTGATCCTGTTCACGGTACTCTCGGGCATGGGATTTGGCCTTCTGGTCTGGCTGGGCGTCGGCTTGCGCACGCCCACAGGGCTGGCCGCCTTTATCCTGTTCGGGCTTGGCTATGGGCTGGCCGGGGCCGGATTGATCGCGGCCGCCTTTCATCTGGGCCACCCCGAGCGCGCGCTGAAAGCCTTTTCGCAATGGCGCTCAAGCTGGTTGTCGCGCGAGGCGGTTCTGGCTGCGGCCACGCTGGCCGTCATGGCCCCGCACGCGGCAGCCTCGGTGTTTTGGGACAGGCCATTGGTCCTGTTTGCGTGGGCAGGCGCGGCGCTGGCACTTGCCACGATCTTTGCGACCGCCATGATCTATGCCCAGATCCGTGCCGTGCCGCGCTGGCATCACTGGTCCACCCCGCCAGTGTTCGTTCTGGCCGGTCTTGCAGGCGGCGCGCTGCTGGCCGCGCAACTGACACTGGCGCTATGGCTGATGCTGGCGCTCGGGGGTGCGATGGTCGTGCATTGGCGCCTTGGCGATCAGCGCTTTGCGGCCGCGAAAAGTGATGCGGGCACAGCCACAGGGTTGGGCCGCTTCGGGCGCGTCCGCTTGCTGGAGCCGCCGCATTCCGGCCAGAACTACCTTTTGCGTGAAATGGTGCATGTCGTCGGGCGCAAACATGCGCATAAATTGCGCGTCATCGCCTTGGTGTTGGGCGCGCTGCTGCCTGCGGGGGCACTGATACTGCCTGCGGGCTATACGATGGTTTTTGTGGCACTGATCGCCCACATCATGGGCATTCTGGCCCAACGCTGGCTGTTTTTTGCCGAAGCCGAGCATGTCGTCGGCCTGTATTATGGAAAGCGATGACACAAATCTGATGGCCTGCTAAGGGACGGGCGTAGTCTGGTCTTTGTAGGAATGTTTTAATGAGTTTGTTAAAATCCCTCGCGGATGCAGTTTTTCCGGGTGCAGGCGGACACGCGGATCTGGCCGCAATCGTGACGCAAAACCCCAAACTGATGCAAGCCATAATGGCCCTGTTGTCCAAAGACAGCCCGATTGGCGGTCTGCCTGGTCTGGTGGCGCGGTTTCAGAATGCGGGCTTGGGCGATACTGTCGCCACATGGCTTGGCTCTGGCCCGAACACCCCAGTTTCGCCGGAAGATATCCAGCACGCACTGGGCGGCAAGGTGGTTGACCAACTGGCCGCACAGGCCAAGATGACCCCGTCCGAGGCCACGGTTGCGCTGTCGCACGCCCTGCCGCTGATAGTTGACAGGCTGTCCCCGAACGGGGCGGCGCAATCGCTGGATTTGGCACAAATCCAGTCCATGCTGGGCGGCTTTCTGGATGGGCAGGCCTGACGCCACCCTCCGCACTGCGGCACAACAGCCTGTTCCCCCTTGCACCGATCCTCTGATACAGGCACAGGATCACAGGCAAAGCGGACCAGCCCCCCATGCGCGACCACGGTGGAAACATAGATCAGGCACAAGCCCGCTTTGGCGGGCTGGACTGGATCGACCTGTCCACGGGCATCAACCGCNGCCCCTACCCCCTGCCCGACCTGCCCGCCCATGTCTGGACGGACCTGCCCACCCGCGCGGCGCAAAATGCGCTGATGCAGGCCGCGCGGCACGCGTACCGAACCGATAGCTCGGGCGTGGCACTGGCAGGCGCGCAGGCGGCGATCCAGATGATCCCGCATCTGCTGCCAGCAGGTCACGCCAAGGTGTTGGCCCCCACCTATAACGAACACGCGGCCTGCCTGCGCGCCGCTGGCTGGCAGGTGACCGAGCTGGAGGAGATCAGCGCATTGGCGGGCGCAGATCTGGCCATCGTCGTGAACCCCAACAACCCCGACGGATGCCACCATGACCCAAAGCGCTTGCGCGCCCTGTCGCAGCAGGTGGGGTGCCTTGTCGTCGATGAAAGCTTTGCCGATGCGGTGCCGGATCTGTCGCTTGCCGCCCATGCTTGCGACAGGTTGATCGTGCTGCGCTCCTTTGGCAAATTCTGGGGGCTGGCCGGGCTGCGTCTGGGTTTTGCCTTTGCAGGGCCGGAACGCGTGGCAGGCTTGGCCGAAATGGCCGGCCCCTGGCCCGTCAGCGGGCCCGCGCTGGAAATGGGGCGCATCGCGCTGACAGATGCCGCATGGCACGACCAGACTTGCAGCCGCCTGCGCGCGGATGTGGCACGGCTTGACGCCTTGGCCCAGCGCGCCGGATGGGCGCTTGTGGGCGGCACGGCGCTGTTTCGCACCTATGCCACGCCAGATGCAGCGCGCGCGCAATCCACCCTTGCGGCAGCCCAAATCTGGAGCCGCATTTTCCCTTATTCCCCCCATTGGTTGCGCCTTGGCCTGCCCGGCGACACAGCCGAATGGGCACGTCTCGAGGCAGCAATTCCGGGCAAGGACTAGCCGGGCCACTGCGAAGTTCTGGCACCAAACGCACTGCCACGCTTATACGGATAAACTTTTTCCGCAGCGCTCACAACATGTTGGCGCGGGCTGCAAGCCCGGGCCGCGCCCGACCCTCCCCCCGGGAGGGCGCTTTGGCGATGTCGCATATCGTTTTCTCCACATTGATGCTTTTGAGCGCCACGCATCGAACCAGCGTTGTCACGCGCCCACCCAGGGTCGGGCGCGGCCCTCTGCTCCAGACCTCTTGCAGCTCCACGACAACAAAGCCTTTCCGGCCACTTGTTAAGAATTAGTCTATCAGCATCCTGCCTTACCCCCGCGTGCAGTGCTTGGCCTGACAGTCCGGCGTGCTAAGATCCAAGGCCAACTCCACTACAGCAAGCGCACCCCTCATGCCCGCCAAGTCCCCCCCGCTGATACCCCGCCCCGAGGGGTTATACTGCCCGGATGGCGATTTCTTCGTCGATCCGGTGCGCCCGGTGCCGCGCGCGCTGATCACCCATGGCCATGCCGACCATGCCCGCGCAGGCCACGGGGCTGTCATGGCCACGCGCCAGACGCTGGACATCATGGCGCTGCGCTATGGCGCGGATTTCGCGCAATCCCAGCAGCTGGCCGAAGGGGTCAGCCGGATTGGCGGGGTCGAGGTCAGCTTTCACCCCGCTGGGCATGTGCTCGGCTCGGCGCAGATCTGCATTGCAGGCGCGGGCGGGCGTATTGTGGTGACAGGCGATTACACCCGCACCCCGAATGCCGCCTGCGCCCCGTGGGAACCGGTGGCTTGCGATATTCTCGTGACAGAAGCCACCTTCGCGCTGCCGGTTTTTCGCCACCCCGACCCAAAGGTGGAAATCGCTAAACTGCTCGCCTCGGTTGCGGATTTTCCCGACCGCGCGCATTTGGTCGGCGCATACGCTTTGGGCAAGGCGCAGCGCGTCATCATGCTGCTGCGCGACGCGGGCTATAATGCGCCCATTTATATTCATGGCGCATTGCAGAAACTCTGCGACTATCACATCGCCCAAGGCATCCCCCTTGGCGATCTGCGGCCCGCTACCGTGGCGCGGGGCAAAAAGGGCGATTTCGCAGGCGCGATCATTCTGGCCCCGCCTTCGGCCTTTGCGGCGACATGGGCGCAGCGCTTTCCTGACCCTGTGATCTGTTTCGCCTCTGGCTGGATGATGGTGCGGGCACGGGCGCGCCAGCGCGGGGTAGAATTGCCGCTGGTCATTTCCGACCATGTGGACTGGCCACAATTGACCCAGACCATCACCGAACTTGATCCGGCGGAAACTTGGGTCACGCATGGGCGCGAGGAGGCACTCCTGCGCTGGTGCGAGATGCATCAGCGCAAGGCGCGCCCTTTGCGTTTGGTGGGCTATGAGGATGAACCGGAATGATCGGCGGCTTTGCGGATTTGCTGGAACGGTTGGCCTTCACCCCCCGCCGCACGCTGAAACTCGCGCATCTGGCCGGGTATTTCGCCGCCACGCCTGACCCTGACCGTGGGCTGGCACTGGCCGCCCTGACAGGTGATCTGGAGTTGCGCGCAGTCACGCCATCCCTGCTGCGCGCCTTGGTGGCGGAGCGGGTGGATGCAGAGTTGTTCGCCCTGTCCTATGATTTCGTCGGCGATCTGGCTGAAACCATTGCGCTGATCTGGCCCGTAGCGGGCGCAGTGCAGGATGTGCCTTTGCACGCGTTGGTGGATGAATTGCAGCACGCGCCCAAGGCAGAGCTCGCCCCGCTTATCGCCGCACGGCTGGACGGGCTGAGCCCGTCGCAGCGCTATGCCTATCTGAAGCTTGCAACAGGGGGGTTGCGCGTGGGCGTATCAGCGCGTTTGGCGCGGCAAGCGGTGGCCGATTACGGCGCGCTGGAGTTGGCAGAGGTCGAGGAAATCTGGCACGGGCTTTCGCCGCCTTATGAAAGCCTTTTTCACTGGGCGGAAAATGGCCCCAAACCCGTCAGCGCCGCCCTTGCCCCTTTCCGACCTGTCATGCTGTCCACCCCCACCGATGCGGAAGCGCTGGCCGTGCTGGACCCCGCCGATTACGTCGCCGAATGGAAATGGGATGGCATCCGCGTGCAGGCCGTATCCGAGGGCGGCACAAAGCGGCTTTATTCGCGCACAGGCGATGATATTTCAGCGGCCTTCCCCGATGTGATTGCCGCGATGGATTTTGACGGCGCACTGGATGGCGAATTGCTGGTGCGGCGGGGCGATCAGGTTGCCCCCTTCAACGACCTGCAAACCCGTCTGGGGCGCAAGCGGGTTAGTGCCGCGATGCTGGCCTCGCACCCTGCGGCGTTGCGCGTTTATGATGTGATGCTCTGGCAGGGGCGTGATCTGCGCGCCTTGCCGTTTGCGCAGCGCCGCAAGGAATTGCAAGCCGCCGTGCAAACTCTTGATCCCGCGCGCATCGACCTGTCTGCGCTGCTGCCATTTGACGATTGGGACACGGTGGCCGCCCTGCGCGCGGCCCCGCCTGAACTGGTCATTGAGGGGGTGATGATAAAACACCGCGACAGCCCCTATCTGGCAGGCCGGATCAAGGGGCATTGGTTCAAATGGAAGCGCGACCCGATGCTGGTGGATGCTGTGCTGCTGTATGCGCAGCGCGGGCATGGCAAACGTTCGGGCTATTATTCGGATTTCACCTTCGGGCTGTGGGATGGGGATACGCTGGTGCCTGTGGGAAAGGCCTATTTCGGGTTCACCGATGCCGAATTGAAGGCGCTGGACCGTTTTGTGCGCGACAATACTGTAGATCGGTTCGGCCCTGTGCGCGCGGTGAAGCCGGAAAAGGTGGTTGAGGTGGCGTTTGAGGGGCTGAACCGTTCGCCCCGCCACAAATCCGGCGTGGCAATGCGGTTCCCTCGCATCTCGCGTATCCGCGATGACAAGCCCGCGTCAGAGGCCGACCATCTGGAGGCGCTGCTGCGCATGTTGCCGCCGGAACACGGTTAGGGCGCTTGATTTGGCGCGCTTTGCGCACCGTGGAGCGAAGCACCAAGCGCGGACTCAAGGCGCAAAGCGCCGCCGCGCATCGCCCTAGAACCGCGCCTAGAGCCTAATACCGGGCATCGAGAGTATACGCTTCTCAGCTATCGGCCTTCTCGTGCGGATCAAAGCCCGCAATCACCACCTCGCGCGTGCGGCAATCCTCGCACATGGTCAGCAGGCGTTTGCGATCAGCACCTGCGGTGCCTGAGAACATCCAGTGCCCGTCAAGCTTTTCCATCACGCGGTCAATACTGGCGCGTGTGCCGAAGGCTTTGCCGCAAGAGGTGCAGGCGAAGGGCTCTTCTTCCTTCAGGATGCGTTTGGGCGCGGCCCATGCGTCGAAATCCATCTGCGGGGCCAGCGTGATGGCCTGTTCGGGGCAGGTGGCCGCACAGATACCGCATTGCACGCAGGCACTTTCGGTGAAACGCAGCATCGGCATGTCGGGGTTGTCCGACAGCGCCCCTGCGGGGCAGGCACCCACACAGGCCAGACACAGCGTGCAGGCGTCAAGGTCCAGATCGACCCGCCCAAATGGCGCGCCTTGCGGCAGGGCAATCACCTCGGCCGGTTGCGGCGCTGTGCGGTTCAATTCCTCCATCGCCAGCACAAGCAAGCCGCGCTTGTCATGGGGCGGCAAAAAGCGCGAGCGTTTGGCGCGCGCAGGTGTGGCCGGGTGCCACAGGGCAGCGTCCAGTGCGTCTGGGTCATCGGTCTGGATCAGGGCACACAAGCCTGCGCCGTGGCCTGTCTCAGTGCAGACCACATCCAGCAGGGCAAGGCTGTCTGCCAGCCCGTCCAACGGGTGGGCGGGGCGTTCCTTGGCCAGCACATGCACTGCGCGCGCGCCGTAGGCCAGTGCTGCGGCCATCAGTTCCGGCCCGATCTGGCTGGGTTCATTGACCTGCACCGGGATCACATGCGCGGGCAGGCCACGCCCGAACCGCGCACTGGCATCAATCAGCGGTGCGCCATGCCCCTCATCGTGGAACAGGATCAAGGGTGCATCTTTCGCGCCCGCGTCGAAATACGCGGCCAAACCCACGCGCAGGCGGGCGGCGATATTGTCCACCACAGGCAGCGCATAGGCGGCGGCCCCTGTCGGGCAGGCAGCGGCACATTGCCCGCAGCCGGCGCAAATGTTGGGATCAATCGCAACTGTGTCCCCTGCCGGAGTGATTGCCCCTGTCGGGCAAAGGTCCAGACAGCGGGTGCAACCGGTCACCGTGTTGCGCGAATGCGCGCACAGATCGGGCGTGAAATCAATGTATTTGGGCTTGTCGAATGTGCCCACCATCTGGCCCGCCTGTGTCACCAGTCGTGCAATCGCCGCCGCGTCACGCGGGTCTGCGCGGAAATAACCGGGGCGGGTTTCGTGGAACAGCGCCTGCCCAGCAGTCAGGTCGATCACCAGATCGCAGCGCGACACGGCCCCGTTGCGCGCGCCTTCAAATTCCAGCTTGGCGCGGGACGAGGGCGCGGGTGCGGCGTAGTCATCCACTGTCAACTCAAACGCGCCTAAGTGGCCTTCGGCGCGGCGAATGCGCCCTTGCAACACGGGCCATGTGGTCTGGCGCGGCGGCATGACATCTGCGCCGGGGGTCAGCAGCACAGTGATATCCAGCGTTTCAGACAATTGGCGCGCCACATCCAGCGCAACAGAATCGCGNCCCAGAACAAGGGCGATGCCATTGCTTTCAAGGCTGACCACATCGAAGGGGGTGGCGTCCAGTTCGGCCATGGCCAGCAGCGCGGCCATCTTGGGTGCGGCGCGTTTGCCATCACTCGACCAGCCTGCGGTTTCGCGGATATTGACGAAACGCAAGCTGCCCTCATAGCCCGCATCCTCGGCCAATTCGGTGAAAAGCGGCGCTTCTTGCGTGCAGGCGACCGTCACATCGGCGAATTCACCAAGTGCGGCGCGGAAATGATCCAGCTGTGCGCGGCATAACTGACTGGCGGCGCGCCCCTCACCCCCGAGNTTTTCAGCGTCGACGGTCATTGTCCCTTCGCAGGTACAGACAAGGCGGGTTTTGGTTTGATCTTGCATCGGGCTTTTCTCTCGCCTCTGGCTGGACTATCTGAAGGGGATATAAACCGTAAGCGCCCCAATGGGTAGCACCCAAGGCGATAAGGTTACAGGGAGGATGAATGCAAACCGCGTTTGATACCGATGAGTCGGGCAAAATAATCCTACCGCCGCCATATACCCTGCACCGCACAGAGCAGGCCGACGTCGTGCAAGTGGCGTCAGATCTTGCCCTGACCGAAGGCGCGGGCACATTGGTGGTGCATCAGGCACCGGGGCTGGTGGCCTTTGCTGTGGTGCTGGAGCCGGAGCAGCCGCTTGCAGAGGCGCAGATGGCGTTTTTGCTGGGTATGGTGGCGGTTGCCGATGCGCTGGCGGCCCATTGCCCGCCAGAGCGGTCTGTCCGCATGAACTGGCCCGATGAGGTGCTGTTTGACAAGGCGCGACTTGGCGGGGGGCGGTTTGCCGTTGCGCCCGGCACAGGGCCGGATGATGTGCCCGACTGGATGGTTTTCGCAGCCGAGCTGATTGCGGACCGCGACCAGCTGACAGAGCCGGGGGCCTTGGCCAGCTCGACCTCGTTGAAGGAAGAAGCGTTTGATCCCGCCGAAGACATCATCTCGACCTTTGCCAGTTATATGATGCTGTATTTCGACCGGTGGGCGCATGACGGGATCGAGGCTGTGACCAACCGCTATCTGATGCGGATTGACCCGCCCCTGTTGCGCGGGGTGCGCCGGATCGAGGGGGACCGTCTGGTCGAGGTCACGCCCTCGAGCGGCGGCAAACGCTCGGCCCCGTTGCTGGAGGGGTTGGGCAAAACAGGCTGGCGTGATGCGCAGGGGCCAAAGCTGTGACCCGCCTGCCGCGCACGATACAGCTGGATGCGTCTGACGGGGTGGTGTTCGCGCAAGCGGCGGAGCCGGGCGAATGGGCGGTGCCGGGCACATTCCTGTTCTGGGGGCGTGCGCCCGACACATTGTCGCGCAAGGACGCGATTGCCTTTCGGTCTGGTTTTCTTGGGGTGGCCAGTTTCGGGCATTCCACGCTGGTGACAGTGCAAGAGGCCAGTCAGGACGAGCGCGCTGAAATGGTTGCGCGGCTGGCCGAAAACCTTGTCACCCATCTGGGCGCGCCGTCACTGGACGCCGCACTGCCTGCCGCCGAGGAAGAAGTGGCGCTTGCGGAAAGCCTGTGTGCGGCGCATCCGCTGAACACGCTGATCGCGCTGCACCGCCGCCACAAGGATGGCGCCATCGTCGAGCAGTTTCGCACGCTCAAACCCCGCGACGAGACGGCCTTTTCAGGCACGCACCTGCAAGGCCATGACCGCGCGTTTCATTTTATCGAGGAGGAGGTCGAGGATCACGTCGACCTTTTCGCCCTGAGGGGGGATGACTGATGCCGGAATTCTGGGTTGCCTCTGGCCACCATCTGACGCGGCTGGACCGCGCGGGACGGATGCGCGTCACGGATGAGTTGATCCTTGCATGGCTGGCCCGCCCCGAAGTGCTGCCCCCGCATGACGCCTGCGCGGCAGAGCGCGGCTTGCATAAGCGGCTGACCGCCAGCCCGCGCGCGAAGGTTTCGGAAATGGAACTGACCGCGCTGAAAGATCGTGATGCGCAGGAAAACTGGCGCTTCTTGCTGGAGTTGCGCGACAGGTTGCTGGCGGCGGGGTCGGTCGAGGAGGGCTATGCACAGATCGTGCGCGACGGGGTTACGGTGCCCGCTGTTTTCATGGCGCAACTGGTACAACTGATCCTGCGCAATGCGCTGGATGGGTGCGAAGACCCGCAGGTCTTGCGCGCCGCCGAATGCTTCTTTCGCCCCCAGCGCAGCCATGTAAAGGACAACAAACTGCTGATGGCTGACGAAGAGTTGGTGCAGTTGTATGAGCAAGAGATGCATGCCTCGCCGTTGACAGCCATGTTCTCAGGGGGGGTGGACAGCCTTGATGTGTTGGGCGGCGGCAATGAATGGACGTATTGGTCGCGCTCGGACGCACATACGATGGTGCTGAATTTCGGCGGCGACCCGGAAGCGCGGCGCGGTATGGCGCAGGCGGTTGAAGCCTTTGTTCGTCATATGCTGGGGCTGGAGGTGACGATAACCCCCCAAAGCCGCGCGGATGATGTCGATTTGCGCTGGTTTGTGGGGCTGGACCCGGTGGGCACGGCGATTGGCAATGCGCTCTGGCATGGGCAGCCAATGCCCGCTACACTTGTCGGGCTATTCCGGCTGGAGGTCGCGGACAGCACACGCATCCGGCCAGAGTTGCGCGGGCAACCCATATGGCTGATCCTTGGCCTTGGGGCAGATGGTGCGATCCGCATGAAACCACAAAACCTGCTGACGGGTCTGCCCTTGGCAGAGCCCGCGCTGAACTGAAGGACAAGGGCACAATGCCACAGGAAATCTTGCGCGTGTCAGTTCTGGCAATCCGCCGCCCCCCTGTCACCAAATGGGGCAGCGGTGAATTGCGGCCCATTGCTGTGCTGCCGCAGGAACCTGACGCGGCAGCGCATACGCTTTTGCACACGCAAGACGGGGTCGAGACGTGGTATATGGGCGGGCGTGATATGGTGCTGTATTCCGGCGACACGGGCCATCACAACGACAATCTGCACTCCGGTCGCCCCTCGGTCTGGGTGGCGATGCGCGGCCAAGACCCGCTGCGCGCCGCGATTGTCGATGTCACCGCCGACCCGTATGAGGGCGAAGGCTATGCCTCTGATCTGGACCTGATGGTCGAAGCCGTACCCATGCCAGAGGCGATCCGCGCCCGCGTGGCCGATTTCATTGCGGCGCATCATGTCGACATGCCCTTTAAGAAGCGCAAGCGCGTGCCCGTAGACCCCAATGCCATGACCGCCCATGCCCCGCGCGTGCTGCAACCCGAAGACAAATGGGTCAACACCCCGCGAAAGAGGTAAGCCATGGCCAAACCGCCCGAAGATGAACCCTTCTTCAGCCGCTGGTCAAAGCGCAAACGCGCCGGCGAAGCCGCGCCAATAGCGCCAGATGTTGAGCAGCCCGAACCAGAAATCGTGCCCGACACAGTCGAATCACTTAGCGAAGAAGACCTCGCCGCACTGCCCCCCATCGACATGTTCACGATGGAAACAGACATTCGCCCGTTCTTGAAAAAGGGCGTGCCGCACGCCCTGCGCAATGCCGCAATGCGTCGGAAATGGATGCTGACCCCTTCCATCCGCGACCACGCTGACCCGGCCGTGGACTATGCATGGGACTGGAACACACCCGGCGGAGTGCCCGGTGACGGGGTCGGCCCAAGTCTGGAAAAAGGCGCGCAAATGCTGCGCGACTTGACGGGTCCACGCTGCGATGCGGCGACTGAAAATACGCATGTAACAGAGGGGGAACCCGCGCCACAGCCTGTGTCGCAGGCCAGTCATTCTGCACCGCCGCATATGCAACGTGAGGGTGTGAAAACGGCTGAAATTTCTGATGTTGCGTCTGAAATGCAGGACCAGCCCGATACAGAGAATTACAAAGAAAATCAGTCAGATATAGAAGATGCTCCCCAACGCAGACGGCATGGCAGCGCATTGCCAGATTAGACTTTAGTCGTAGACCGAACTCTCCAAATAAATGTACTCATCTCTGGACAGTTTGGGACGCTGACGCTACTATCTGCATACTGTCGTATATCTTTGCGATCAGCGCGAACAGGACTTGACAGACATGCAAGATAGCCAGCCCATGCGTGGGTCAGCAATTACTGCGATTGATGCGGCGCGAAGCGAGCAATATCGCTTCTTGGCGCGCTTGCTGATGTCCGCACCAGACCAGACACTTCTTAAGGCTATTGCGCAGCTTGATGGTGATGACACCGCCTTGGGCCAAGCGTTTTCCGCGCTTGCCGCCGCCGCTGCCGAGGCTGATCCCCGCGCGGTCGAGCGTGAATATTTCGAGCTGTTTGTCGGTGTCGGTCGCGGCGAGCTGTTGCCTTATGCCAGCTTCTATCTGACCGGGTTCCTGAACGAGCGCCCGCTTGCCATTCTGCGCGCCGATCTGGCGCAAATCGGGGTGGCGCGCGCCGAAGGGCGGTTTGAACCCGAAGATCACATCGCCTTGCTGCTGGAAGTGATGGCCGACATGGCCGCGGGACATATCGAGACAACTGTGGCCGAGCAGGGCGCGTTTTTCGCCCGCCACATAGCCCCTTGGGCAGGACAATTCTTTGACGATCTTGCAGTTGCGCCCAGTGCGCGATTCTATCGTCCGCTGGCCGAAATCGGTCGGCTGCTTACGGATATCGAGTCGCGGGCCTTCTCGCTCGCGGCATGATCAAAAACAAAACTTCAGCCGGGATGACGCAGTAATCGCACTGTCGCATCCAGCCAGATGGGAGGGTTCCATGGCACAGGATAAGGGAAATCCGATCAGCCGCCGCACATTCTTTGGTGTCGCGGCTACGGGGGCGGCCTCTGCTGCGGCACTGACCGCTGGCGGCGCACGCCCCAGCTTTGCGCAGCAAACCGGCGATGAGCGCACCCGCGCGCGTTACCAAGTCACAGAACATGTCGAAACGTTCTATCGCACCAACCGCTACTATCCTCGGGGGGACAACTGATGCTCGTCAAACGCAGAACCCGTGAGGCGGCATCGACTGGCCGCCTGTCGCAAATGGCCTCTGGTATGGCCGCCAAGCCGCTGGACCGGCGCAGCTTTCTGCGCGCCTCTGGTCTGACAGTGGGCGGTCTGGCCGCGCTCTCGACCCTTGGCGCAGGCATGACCCGCCGGGTTGAAGCTGCTGGCTTTACCGACAACAGCCAGCCTATCGAGATCAAGAAGAACATGTGCACCCACTGCTCTGTCGGGTGTACCGTGATCGCCGAGGTGCAGAATGGCGTCTGGGTCGGTCAGGAACCGGCTTATGGCAGCCCGATCAACCGTGGCACGCATTGCGCCAAGGGCGCATCGGTGCGCGAGTTGGTACATGGCGACCGGCGCATCAAATACCCGATGAAGAAAGTGGGCGGCGAATGGCAGCGCATCTCATGGGATCAGGCGCTGGACGAAATTGCCGAGAAAATGGGCGAGATCCGCGAGAATTCAGGTGCAGACTCGGTTTATCTGCTGGGGTCGGCCAANTTCTCGAATGANGGNGCGTATCTGTTCCGTAAATTCGCCGCCTTCTGGGGCACCAACAATGTCGACCATCAGGCGCGTATCTGCCACTCGACCACTGTGGCCGGTGTGGCGAACACATGGGGTTACGGCGCGCAGACCAACAGCTATAACGACATCCGCAACGCGAAAACCGTGATCTTCATGGGGTCCAACGCAGCCGAGGCGCACCCCGTCTCGATGCAGCACATCCTTGAAGGCAAGGAAACGCAAAACGCCAATGTCATCGTGCTGGACCCGCGCTTTACCCGCACGGCAGCACATGCGACCGAATTTGTCCGCTTCCGGCCCGGCACAGATATTGCCATCATCAACGGGATGCTGTGGCATATCTTCGAGAATGGCTGGGAAGATACCGAGTATCTGGCGCAGCGCGTCTATGGCATGGATCAGGTCCGCGAAGTCGTGAAGGATTACACGCCCGATGTGGTCGAGAATATCTCGGGCATTGATGGCGACACCCTCAAGCGTGTGGCCGAGACATTCGCCAAGGAACGCCCCTCTACGTTTATCTGGTGCATGGGCGGCACGCAGCACACTGTCGGCACAGCCAATGTGCGGGCCTATAACATCTTGCTGCTGGCCACTGGCAATGTGGGCCATGAAGGCACCGGCGCCAATATTTTCCGCGGCCATTGCAACGTGCAGGGTGCTACGGATTTCGGCCTCGATGTGGGCAACCTGCCTTGCTACTACGGCTTGGGCGAAGGGGCGTGGCGCCATTGGGCACGCGTCTGGGATATGCCTTACGACTATTTCATCGACCGTTTCGATGCTGTGCCTGCCAAGGGTGGGCGCGATGCGCGCACGGCCGAGCAGAACATGGGCATACCCGGCATCACCTCGACGCGGTGGTTCGACGCTGTGACCATCGACACCGAAGAAATCGACCAGCGCGACAACATCAAGGCAATGGTTGTCTTCGGGCATGGCGGCAACACTGTGCCACGGATGCAGGACGCCCGTCGCGGTATGGATGCGCTGGACCTGCTGGTCGTCGCTGACCCGCACCCGACAACCTTTGCCGCTTTGCATTCGCGCACCGATAACACCTATCTGCTGCCGATCTGCACGCAGTTTGAATGCGCCGGTTCGCGCACCTCGTCCAACCGGTCGATCCAGTGGGGCGAAAAGGTGGTCGATCCGATCTTCGAGTCGGACAATGACTATGCGGTCATCCATGCCCTTTCCGAACGGCTTGGCTTCGCTGAAGAAATGTTCAAGCCATATGAGATGGTGCAGGGCAAATTCGGGATGGAACCAACCCCGGAATCCATCCTGCGCGAGATCAATCGCGGGTCTTGGTCCATCGGCTATACGGGTCAAAGCCCCGAACGCCTGAAGGCCCATATGGCCAATCAGGAGCATTTCGACCTGATCACTTTGCGCGCGAAACCCGATGCGCCAGAAGAGATTCAGGGCGACTATTACGGCCTGCCATGGCCGTGCTGGGGCACGCCTGAGTTCAGACATCCGGGCAGCCATATCCTGTATAACACCAACCTGCCGGTCAAAGAGGGGGGCGGTGCATTCCGTCCGCGCTTTGGTCTGGAACGCGACGGCGAAACACTGCTGGCCGAAGGAAGCTGGCCTGTGGGTTCGGAGATCGAGGATGGCTATCCGCAGTTTACGATGGGTATGCTGAAAGAACTGGGCTGGGATGCGGACCTGACAGCGGAAGAACTTGCTGTCATCGAGCAGATTGGCAATGGTGACGAAGAGAGCATTGATGCTGTCAGCTGGTCGCTTGACCTGTCGGGCGGTATTCAGCGCGTCGCCATCGAGCATGGCTGTGTGCCTTACGGCAACGGCAAGGCCCGTGCGATTGCATGGAACCTGCCTGACCCAATTCCAGTACACCGCGAGCCGATCTATTCGTCGCGGCCTGATCTGGTGGCAGAACATCCGACCAATGACGACCGCCGCCAGCAGCGTATGCCCAATATCGGCAAGCTGGTGCAACAGGATGTGGTGGATCGCGGGGTCGCCACTGACTTCCCGATCATCCTAACCTCTGGCCGGTTGGTCGAGTATGAGGGGGGCGGCGAGGAAACCCGCTCGAACCCGTGGCTGGCCGAATTGAAGCAGGACATGTTTGTCGAGATCAACCCCGAAGACGCCCGCACACGCGGCATTGTCGATGGGGGCTGGGTCTGGGTGACTGGTCCAGAGGGCGGATCAAAAGCCCGCGTCAAGGCACTGGTGACAGAGCGTGTGAACAAGGGTCTGGCCTTCATGCCATTCCACTTCGCGGGCTGGTTCCAGGGTGAAGACCAGCGCGCAAACTATCCGCAAGGGACAGACCCCATCGTCTTGGGTGAATCGGTCAACGTCATCACGACTTATGGCTATGACCCCGTGACCGGTATGCATGAAGGCAAAGTAACACTTTGCCAAATCGCAGCGGCATAAGGGAGGACTAACAAAATGGCACGGATGAAATTCCTGTGTGACGCAGACCGCTGCATTGAATGCCAGGCCTGTGTGACCGCCTGCAAAAACGAGCATGAGGTGCCTTGGGGCATTAACCGCCGCCGAGTGGTGACCATCAATGATGGTCTGCCGGGCGAACGCTCGGTCTCAATGGCGTGTATGCATTGCACAGATGCGCCCTGCGCGGCGGTATGTCCCGTGGCGTGTTTCTACACCACCGATGACGGTGTGGTCCTGCACAACAAGGACACCTGCATCGGCTGCGGCTATTGCAGCTATGCTTGTCCGTTCGGCGCGCCCCAATACCCGCAAACCGCCAATTTTGGCACACGCGGCAAGATGGACAAATGCACCTATTGCTCTGGCGGTCCAGAACCGGACATGTCGCAGGCGGAATACGTCAAATATGGCGCGAACCGGCTGGCCGAGGGCAAGCTGCCACTATGTGCAGAAATGTGCTCGACCAAGGCGCTGCTGGCGGGTGATGGCGACATCATTGCCGATATCTACCGCGAACGCGTGGTCACACGCGGCTATGGGTCGGGTGCCTGGGGTTGGCGCACGGCCTATGGCGACACTGTAACTGTTTAAGGGGGGCAAGATGACTTACCTATCAAGACTGCTTGTTGCCCTGTCACTGGTCGCGGCTTTCGGGCTGATCGCACCCACGGGGGCGCAGGCGCAGGTGAACCCGACCGAAAGTTCAGTCAATGAAGATGCCATGTTTCAGGCATTGGGCGGCGAGAACGCGATTGTCTCTGGCCGCACCACGATTCCCGACCGCGCAGCAGGCAACCTGATCCAGCCCGACAACAAGGCATGGGCCGCGTTGCAGGGACAAACCCTGCACACGCTGTCGATTGTGGCTGTGGTAGGCATGGTCGCGCTTTTGGCGCTGTTCTATGTGTTCCGTGGCAAAATCAGGGTTGAAAGCGGCTTGTCGGGCCGCACGATCCTGCGTTTCAACTGGGTGGAGCGTTTCGCCCATTGGACGCTTGCCTCGACCTTCATCATTCTTGCGCTGACAGGTCTAAACCTGATTATCGGTAAATCGGTGATCTTGCCGCTGTTTGGCGAAGGGGTGTTTGGGACGATTTCTGCCTATGGCAAGATCGCGCATAACTACCTTGCATGGCCGTTCATGGTCGCTTTGGCGTTGATTATCGTGCTCTGGGTCATTCACAACATCCCCGACAAGGTTGATCTGCAATGGATCAAGCAGGGCGGCGGGTTGCTGAAAAAAGGTGTCCACCCACCTGCACGCAAATTCAACGCCGGTCAGAAGGTCATCTTCTGGTCTGTGGTGATCGGCGGGATCGGGCTGTCCTATACCGGCTTTATGCTTTTGTTCCCAAGCATTGCTGGGTCGGCGGCAGATTGGCAGTTCTACCAGATCATCCACGCCCTTATTGCAGCGGCACTCTCGGCCATTGTGATCGCGCATATCTATATCGGCTCAGTCGGGATGGAAGGCGCGTTTGATGCGATGGGCTCTGGCGAGGTTGATGAAAACTGGGCCAAAGAACACCATTCGCTGTGGGTCGAGGAAGTCGAAGCCACGCAAAAGCGCAATACGACACAGGTCACGACACCGGCGGAATGACGCCGGGAGGAGGGTCTTGACCGATGCCCGGCGCCAGCAATGGGGCCGGGCTTTTTTGACACTGGACTTAGACGACAACCGGAAACACCACGCCTATGCACGACCAGATCCACACCACACTTGACACTGTCCTGCTGCCAGACGGCACCGGGCTGTGGGCCTCTGGCCGGGTGTCGGGGCTGAATGTGGCGCAAGGCCGGGTCAGCCTGTCGATCCAGATCACCGCAGATGAGGCGCAGGCCTTCGCCCCGATCCGCGATGCGGTTGAGCAAAAGCTGCGCGCGCTGTCATCGGTCACGACGGTTTTCGCGGTGCTAACCTCGGAGCGCGCGACCCCGCCGCAGATCAAGGCGCCCAAGCCCGCCAAGACCGATCCGCTTGCCGGTATCCGCCATGTGATCGCTGTCGCTTCTGGCAAGGGCGGGGTGGGCAAATCGACAACCACGGTTAATCTGGCGCTGGCCCTGCGCGCACAAGGCTTGTCGGTGGGGATACTGGACGCAGATATTTACGGCCCGTCACTGCCGACCCTTCTGGGGCTGCATGGCAAACCGAGCATGGGAACTGGGCGCAAGCTGAAACCGATGCAGGCTTATGGCCTGAGTGCGATGTCGATGGGCCTGCTGGTTGAGCCTGAAACCGCAATGGTCTGGCGCGGCCCGATGGTCATGTCCGCCATCACCCAGATGATGGCCGATGTCGAATGGGGCGCGCTGGATGTGCTGCTGGTCGATATGCCGCCCGGAACGGGTGACGCGCAACTGGCACTGGCACAGGGCACGAAGCTTGCCGGCGCGGTCATCGTTTCGACCCCACAAGACCTGTCGCTGATTGATGCGCGGCGCGGCATTGCCATGTTCCGCAAGGTGGATGTGCCGATCCTTGGGATTGTCGAGAATATGTCCCATTTCATCTGCCCCGATTGCGGCAATTCCCATGCCATTTTCGGCCAAGGCGGGGCCGAGGCCGAGTCCGCGCGCCTGAAAGTGCCCTATTTGGGCGGTGTGCCCCTGACAATGGCGTTGCGCGCCGCGTCAGATGCGGGCCAACCCATTACCGCCCGCGACCCCGATGGGCCGCTGGGCCAGATTTACCAACAGATCGCCCGCGCCATGATGGCCGGGCTGACACCCGACGCGCGGGCGCTTCGCCCCGTGCAAACCTGACAGGAGACCACCCATGAAAGCTTTTCTCGCAGCCGTCGTCTTTGCCGTTGTCGTTGCCTTTGGCGCGGCGACATTTCTGGATAGCGGGTTCCAGCAACCCTCGCACGCCGCCTTCACGACCGAAGGCGCGCGGGTTGATATGCCCGGTACGAACCTGATCGGTAACTGATCCGCAAATGCGTCTTGCCGCGCTGTCATTGGCCGCAACACTGGCTGCACTCCCGCCCGCAATGGCGCAGGACATGATCGGGCATGGCGGGCCGGTGGGCGCATTGGATCTGGGCGCGGAGGTGCTGCTCTCTGGCGGGTTTGATACGCGCGCGATCCTGTGGGACGAGGCGACAGCCACCGCGCGCAACATCACGCGGTTTCATGATGGCAATGTAACGGCGGTTGCCCTGCTGCCAGAGCGCCAGTTTGTCACGGCAGGGCAAGACGGGCGGCTGGCGATCTGGGACAGCGACGGACGCACCCCTACCTTTTCAAGTGAGGCGGGCGTTTCGGCAGTCGCCTCACTCGCCGTATCAGACGATGGCGCTTTCATCGCGGCAGGGTTCTGGGATGGGCGCGTGCAGGTGCTGGTCCTGGACAGTTTGCGGGTGCAGGACCATCAGGCTCATGGCGACCGGGTGACGGGCATAGGCTTTCTACCCTCTGGTGATCTGGTGACAGTGGGGGGCGATTTGCGCCTGTCACGCTGGAGCAGGCAGATGGAAGTGCAGGCCCGCATCGACCTGCCCGATCTGCCCAACGGGCTGACCATCACGCAAGGGCGGATTGCTGTCATCTTTGCGGATGGCGCGCTGCGCCTGTTCTCGGATGTGGGGGAATTGCTGCCAGAGCGCTTTCTGACCGACCGGCCACTTGTGTCCGTTGCAGCCACGGACACCGATGTCGCCGCTGCCGCGATTGACGGCACTGTGTGGTTGCTGGACGGGGCCGACCTTGCGCAACGCCACATGTTTGGCGCTGAATCCGGCCCAATCTGGGCTTTGGCGCTGGATGCGGAGCAAGTGTTCACCGCAGGCAATGACGGCGTGATCCGGCGCTGGTCTTTGGCGGATGGCACCGCGCTTGGCGGGGGCGCAGAACTGGCCATGGCGCAAGACTATACCGATGACAGCCGCGGGGCCGAGATATGGCAGTCCTGCGCGGTCTGCCATTCGCTGACCCCAGATGATCATATGCGCGCAGGCCCCAGCCTGCATGGAATTTTCGGCACGCCCATCGCCACCCAAGATGGCTATGACTACTCGTCCGCATTGCGCGAGATGGAGATTGTCTGGACCCCGCGCACTGTGGCGGAATTGTTTGAATTCGGGCCGGAAGCCTATACGCCCGGATCACGTATGCCGGAACAGCGCATTGGCGATCCCGCAGACCGGCAAGCGCTGGTCGAATTTCTGGAACGCGCGGCGCAATAGCTTTGTCAGCAGACTGTCGAGCGAAGCACCAAGCCGCGCAGCGTCGGGCCGGGGTGCTGCGTTCCGCGATTGAAGCTGTGCAGTTTATGCTGGCCACACCCGAGAAAGATCAGATCGTTGCGCATTGGGTAGCCAAATCGCCGTGCCCGGGGACGGCCCGGCGATGCGCGGCGGCCTGCGGCCTTGATTCCGCGCAGGTGAGCAACCGACAGCGCATTGCTGCAACACCCTTCTATGATGAAATAAACGCTACCCGAGTTGCGACACGAGCCGCGCGCGTGCTTCCGGCAGGGGTCGGCCAATCGACTCGGACAGCCAGTGTTGCAGGAAAAATCCGCTCAGGTGCAGCGCCTCGCGCGCTTCGCGGGCATCCAGCGCGGCACCAGACAGCAGCCCCGCAGGCAAAACCAGCAACCGCGCCGCGAAATCGCCCGCCGCTTGCACCGTGACCGCGCGCCCTGTGCGGGGCGAGACATAGGCCAGCCCGTCATTGGCCCCTGTTACAGCGCATTGCTGAAGGTCCAGCCCGAAGCCGGTTTCTTCCAGCAAGGTCAGCTCCCACAAGGCATAGTCGCGCAGCCAACCGGCCTGACCAAGCCTGTCCATCAAGGCAACCGTCGCGTCATACAACACAGGAGAGGCCTGTCTTTCAGGCAAGGCATAGCGGCATAGCGCGCAGGTCGCACTCAGCCCCGCAAGTGCGAGCCTGTCACTCAGAACCCATGCGGCGCGCGCGCGCGTCAACTCCACTGTGAAGCTGCCCATCTGTTCTTCCAGCCGCGCACGCCACGCCAAATCAAGTTGCGCGCCCGGTTGTAGCACAGGGGCCATCTTGCGCGATGCGCCGCCATGCACAACACCCGCATGTCGGCCATGCAGGGCGGAAAACACCTCGATTATGGCGTTCGCTTCGCCATGCGGCCGCATAGACAGCAAAATTCCTTCGTCGCGCCATTCCATCCTTGTGATGTGCCGTGTCGGTGCCGCTGCGGCAAGTGTTTTCCCACGCGCGCCCCATGATTTAGGGTAGGCCCAACGAATCATGGGAGGGGTCATGGACCCGAAATACCGCATAACGGCCGGACTGATTGGCAGCTTGGGGGTCTTGGTTCTGGGCACCCAGATCATGCTAAGTCTGGAACTGGGCGGAATGGGGCTTGGGGCAACACTTTGGGCCTTGGCGGGGTTTTTCACCATTCTGACCAATGCGCTGATGGCAGCGACCATGCTGACCATCGCGGCCACGGGGCGGCGGTTGTCGTTCGGCTGGATGACAATGGTGACACAGTCGATGATCGTGGTGGGTCTGATCTATCACATGCTGCTGGCGCATCTGTTCAATTTCAGCGGGCTGTCATGGTGGACGGATCAGGCGTTTCACACGATCCTGCCTGCGATCATGCTGTGGTTCTGGCTGATGGAGACGACACGCCATGACCCGCGCGGCGGGCAGCCCTTGTGGTGGCTGATCTGGCCTGCGGTATATGCGGTCTATGCGATGGCGCGGGGCGCGCTGACGGGGTGGTACCCCTACCCGTTCCTGAATGTCGGCCAGCTTGGCCTTGGCGCGGTGGCGATAAACATGGCCGCAATGGTGGCAGGGTTTGCGGTGCTGGGTTACGCGCTGAATGCGATTGGCCAGCGGATGCCCCTGCGCGATTAATGCGCCTGCAAATACGCCGCACAGCCAGACAACGCGGCATAGTCATCTTCGACAATCGCCACAGGAAACCGCGTCACAAGGTCTGAAAAGCGGCCCATATCGGTAAAGGCAGACTCGAATCCGAACCGCTCCAGCCACGGTGCGAAGGCGCGCGCGACACCGCCGATGAAATACACCCCGCCAAACGGCAGGGTTATCAGGGCCAGATCAGCCGTGACATGCGCCAGCAGCCGCACGTAATGCCGCCCCGTTGCCTGCGCCAGCGCATCGCCCCCCTCCATCGCGGCCATGATCTGCGCCGCGTCAAAAGTTCTGCCGGTCTTTGCCTCTTGCGCGTGGAAGGCATAGAGGCGCGCCAGCCCTGCCCCCGACAGCACATCTTCGACCGAGGCGAAACCGCGCCGCGCGATCAGCCAGTCCGCCAGCCGGTAATCCACATCGCCGCGCAACGGCAGATGAATATGCCCCGCCTCGGCCGGGGGGACGATATGGCCCGCGCCTGCCGCATAGACAGGGGCTGCGTTTACACCCGTGCCCAGTCCAATGACCAGTTTCGGCCCCGCTTCGGGGGTGCCTGTGCGCAGGCGGCGCAGATGCGTTTCGGGCAGATGTGCCAGCGCATGGCCCTGCGCCTGCAAGTCATTGAGCAAGGCAATTTCTGCCATGCCAGTGGCTTGCGCCAATGCGCTTGCATCGACTTGCCAGCCCAGATTGGTCATTTCGGCCTGCGTGCCGCGCACTGGCCCTGCCAGCGCAATGGCGGCGCGTTCGGGCAGAGTGCGGTGACGTTCCAGAAACGCTTGCAGCACCGCATCAAGGCCCGAATACTCGGCATTGCGGAACCGCTCGGTCGAGGCGGCGACCAGTGTGCGCCCGCGGGCCAGCGCCACGCGGGTATTCGTGCCGCCAACATCGGCCACTAGAACCGGGCTGTCACGCTCTGCCATCAAAACCTCGTTCAATCTCGCGCCAATGCGGCGCGCAGGGCGTGATACGACGCTTTCGGACGGCGCTGCAAGGTTTCAAAATCGACATGAACAAGGCCAAAGCGCTTCTCAAAGCCCAGCGCCCATTCGTAATTGTCCATCAATGACCAGATAATATAGCCTTTTAGCGGCACGCCTTCGGCAATCGCGCGCTGCACTTCGGCCAGATGGGTGTTGAGATACGCAATCCGGGCCGTGTCTGGCGTGCCGGGTGTGTCAGGATTGGCCATGCCGTTTTCGGTGACATAGAGCGGCAGATCACCGGTGTAATTGTCGCGCGCGAAACGCAAGAAATGATGCAGCCCTTCGGGGCAGATTTCCCAGCCCATCTGCGTTTGCGGCAGATCACCGACATGTTCGGACAGGTTAGGCCAAGCGCCGGGGGAATGGGCGATGCGCTTGCAGGTGTAGTAATTCAGGCCAAGCCAATCCAGCGGTTGGCGGATCAGCGCCATATCATCTTGCCAACCTGCGGGCATATGCGGGCCAAGCCCTTCGAGCACATCCTCAGGGTATGCGCCTTTAAACATCGCGCCCAGAAACCAGCGGTTGTAAATCCCGTCATAGCGCGTGGCGGCGGCGCGGTCTTGGGCGTTGTCGGTCAGGGGCAAGGAATACTCGAAATTACACACGGCCCCCAGATTGGGCATGTTCAGGTCGCGCATCACCTGAAGGGCGCGCCCATGCGCCATACCAATGTGATGCATGGCGCGCGCGGTGGCGCGAATGTCGCGCAGGCCGGGCGCGTGCTGGCCCATGAAATGCGACAGCCAGCCCACGCACCACGGCTCGTTTATCGGGGCGGCGGACCAGATGCGGTCGCCAATGCGCTTGCACAGCACCTGCGTGTAATCGGCGAACCAGTCAGCAATATCGCGGTTACGCCAGCCGCCCAGATCGGCCAGCGGCGAGGGGAGTTCCCAGTGATACAGGGTCAGGGCGGGTTTCAGCCCCCGCTCCAGCATCCCGTCCACCAGCCGGTCATAGAAATCCAGCCCTTCGGCATTCACCGGCCCGCGCCCCTCTGGCAAGACCCGCGCCCAAGAGGTCGAGAAGCGGTAGACGTCAAACCCTGCATCCGCGATCAGGTCCAGATCCTGCGGCCAATGTTCATAATGCCCACAGGCCCGCGCGCCGTTCTCGGCGCGCACCACATTGCCGGGGGTGGCGGCAAAATCATCCCAATGTGTGCGCCCGGCATTGCCAAACCCGTGCCCTTCGATCTGATAGGACGAAGTGGCGGTGCCAAACTGGAAATTGGCCGGAAAATCGGCGCGGGTAAAGTTGAGCGCGCTCATTGCGACGCAGGCCCGGTCGAGGCACCCAGCACCAATGACGCTTCCATCAACTCGGTCACAGGACCGCTGCCGGGGTCCGTCACCAGTTGCAGCAACATCCTTGCCGCGCGGCGCCCCGCTTCACGGACCGACGATTGCGTGGCGGTAAACATTGGCACATCTCCATCATTGGGCAGGTAGGACAATTCGTCGTCATGGGTGACAACCGAGACATCGCGCCCCAGTTTCAACCCAAGATCGGACAACCCGCGCCGCACCCCGTAAGCCACGATCATGGACGACGCCAGAAACCCAGTGGGCGGTTCAGGCAGTTGCATCATTTCTTGCGCGGCACGATATCCGTAAGGTTCGGTCATTTCGGCCTGACGCATCAGCATAGGGTCTGGTTCAAGCCCTGCCCCTGCCAGCGCTTCCAGATAGCCCTTGCGGCGGCGGGCTGCGAAATCCATGTCTTCCAGACCATTCACCAGCGCTATGCGTCGGTGCCCGAAATCAATCAGGAATTGTGTGGCGCGGTGAAACGAGCGCTGGTTGTTGATGTCGATCCACGAATAGGGCGCAGAGACATTGGTGGTGCGCCCATGGATCAGAAACGGAATGCCCAGTTTTATCAGCATGTCAACGCGCGGGTCATGCACGCGCGGGCCATGTACGATAATCCCGTCCACCGCGCCGCGTGAAATCAGATTGTCATAAGCACTGGCCTCGTCCGAATCGGCCACAACACGCAGGATCATTTCATAGCCTGCGCGTGAATACTCTTCACCTGCGCCGGCGATGAAATCGGCAAAGATGGGGTTCACGANTTCATGGCTGGTCGACAGGGGAATCACATGGCCAATGGCCTGTGCGCGCCCTGTTGCCAAACTTTTGGCGCGGGTATTGGGGTGGTAGTTGGCCCGGATCGCGGCATCGCGCACCCGCTCGCGCGTGGTTGCATTGACTTCGGGAAAGCCATTAAGCGCACGGCTGACAGTCGTCGGCGAAAGGCCGAGCGATGCCGCAAGCTGTTTCAGTGTTACGCCCATGATTTGTTCAAACCGNGTTGAATCATATGCACACTCTACGGAAAACTCAGGCGGTGAAAAGGGGGTATATTTTAAGATGGTTTCGCTGCATGTGCGAAAAGCCCCAACAAATACANGCGATTTGCAACAAAATCATTTGACAGAAAGCTNTTGTTCCGCCAACGTGCCAAAATCCAAAGCGGTTTGGGAAATCGTTTCCAAACTGCTGGGATGNCGATCAGCACACGCTTAAAAAATGTGCGAAACAACGAGTCAACCTTGGGAGGATGACATGAAATCCAGACTTTACGCAGGCGTTGCGACGCTTGCCTTGCTCGCCGGTGGCGCGCATGCACAAGACCTGATTGTGGAGCCGGGGACAGAGGGCTTCAACTGGGAGAGCTTCGAGGCATTTGCTGAAGAACATGATTTTTCGGGCGAAACACTGACCATCACTGGCCCGTGGACAGGTGAAGACGGGCGCATGGTGCAAAACACCCTCGCCTATTTCGCCGAAGCCACCGGTGCGACAGTGAATTACTCCGGCTCTGACAGCTTCGAGCAGGATATCGTGATCGCCATTCAGGCCAATTCCGCGCCCAATCTGGCCGTTTTCCCGCAGCCGGGCCTTGCGGCTGACATGGCCGCACGCGGCGCGCTGTCGCCCTTGGGCGAAGAGACGGCTGAGTGGATGATGGAGAACTACGCCGCAGGACAATCTTGGGTTGATCTGGGCAGCTTCGAGAATCCCGAAGGCGAAACAGAGATGTTCGGCTTTTTCTACAAGGTCGATGTGAAGTCACTGGTCTGGTACAGCCCCGAGCAATTCGATGAAATGGGCTATGACATTCCGGAAACGTTGGAAGACCTGAAAACGCTATCACAACAGATCGTCGATGACGGCGGCACACCGTGGTGCATTGGTCTGGGGTCAGGTGCCGCGACAGGCTGGCCCGCGACCGATTGGGTCGAAGACATGATGCTGCGCCTGCATGACCCTGAAATCTATGACCAGTGGGTCACGAACGAGCTGCCTTTCAATTCGCCCGAAGTGATCGAAGCGATCGAAGCATATGGCGAATTTGTGCGCACCGAAGGCTGGGCGCAGGGTGGCCCCGAAGCGGCGGCAACCACCGATTTCCGCGACAGCCCCGGTGGCCTGTTCCAGATTCCGCCAGATTGCTACATGCACAAGCAGGCGTCATTCATTCCGACCTTCTTCCCTGAAGGGTCAGAATATGGCGCGGATTATGACTTCTTCTACTTCCCCTCATCGAGCGAGGCTGATCTGGGTGATCCGGTGCTGGGTGCAGGCACATTGTTTGCCATCACCGATGACAGCCCTGCGGCACGCGGCTTGATCGAGTTCTTCAAGACGCCTATCGCGCATGAAGTCTGGATGGCGCAGTCGGGCTTTTTGACACCGCATTCAGGCGTCAATCTGGATGTATTCTCATCCGATGCCCTGCGGGCGATGAATGAGATCCTGCTGGCGGCCACCACCTTCCGCTTTGACGCATCCGACCTGATGCCGGGTGAGATTGGCGCAGGCGCATTCTGGACAGGGATGGTGGATTACACCACCCAAGGCGGCGCAGAAGGCGTTGCCAACATGATCCAGGATCGCTGGGACGCGATGCGCTAGGGCGCGTAAAATTCAGACAGGGCCGCGCACAAGCGGCCCTGTCTGCATGATACATTCAATCTTTCATAAAGACTGCGCGTGGCCATGGTGAAACCCACCGGCCCACAGGGAGGGGATAAATGTCACCAGTCATTCAGGGGATATTAACCATCATCATTGGTGTCGGGGGGTGCGTGGGGTATTTCTACTTCTCGAATATGCTGCTCGACAAAGTGATCTTCCCGGCCAAAGGGCCAAATACCGGCCGCAATATCAACCGCGCCAATCAGGTGCGTCCGTGGCTGTTTCTGTTTCCGGCCATGTTCGCGCTGGGGCTGTATCTGGCCTATCCGGTGGTGGGGTCGTTCTGGCGTTCGCTGTTTGACCGCTCGGGGGCAAATTTCATCGGCTTGGGCAACTACGCCGCGCTGTTCGCCGAAGGCAGCTTTCGCACTGCGGTGCTGAACAACCTGCTTTGGGTGCTGTTCGTGCCTGCGATGGCAACCTTTCTGGGGCTGCTGGTCGCGCAACTGACCGACCGGCTGAGTTGGGGCAATATCGCCAAATCCCTGATCTTTATGCCGATGGCCATTTCCTTTGTCGGCGCATCGCTGATCTGGAAATTTGTCTATTCCGCAAATCCCGATATCGGCATCATCAACTCGATCCGCGATTCAATGGGCATGACGGTGCTCGACCCGCTGCAAATTCGGTTCTGGAACAACTTTCTGCTGATGTTCATTCTGGTCTGGATTCAGACTGGCTTTGCGATGGTTATTCTATCGGCTGCCCTGCGCGGCATTCCCGAAGAAACCATCGAGGCTGCGATCATTGACGGGGCAAATCCGTTTCAGGTGTTCTTCAAGATCAAAGTGCCGCAGATCATGGGCACGATTGTGGTGGTCTGGACGACGATCACCATTCTGGTGCTCAAGGTGTTCGACATCGTCTACACCATGACGGGCGGCAATTTCGGCACGCATATCCTGCCCAGTTACATGATGACCTACATGTTCCGCGATGACGGTCGGGCGACTGCTGTGGCCTTCGTGATCATGCTTCTGGTGCTGCCGGTGATGATCTGGAACATCCGCCAAGCGCGCAACGAAATGCGCTGAGGGAGGGGCAAGACATGGACAATATTGCAGGACAGAATAAGGGCGGAAAGCTTGCGGTCAATATCACGGTCATCATTCTGGTGCTGCTGTGGCTTTTGCCGACAATCGGGCTGTTTGTGTCATCGTTTCGGGACCGCGACCAGATTTCGAATTCCGGCTGGTGGCAGGCGCCTTTCGCGGTCGATCTGAATTTCCGCGCCCGTGTCGCAGCCGATGACGCGCGACAGGAAGGCGACATTTTCGTTGTAGAGGGCAATGTTTTCGCGGACCCCAGCCTGTCAGGCCGTTTTCCTGACGCGGAAGGGGTTGTCGCAGCCTATGGCACGCGCGCCGTGGCCCCGGATGAATTTGCCCCCGGCGAGGTGTCGGAATTGCGCACAGGCGGCACAGTTGTCGTTAACCATGATGGAACATACCGCGTTGAATCGCCCGAAGAAATAGCGCGCGGCCCAACCCTGTATTTCGAGGCCCGAACGCCGCCGCGATTTACCCTCGCCAATTACGAAACAGTGCTGCGCGCAGATGGCATGGATCGCGCCTTTATCAATACGCTGACAGTGACCATCCCGGCCACGATCATTCCGATTCTGATTGCGGCATTCGCGGCCTATGCGCTGGCATGGATGGATTTCCCCGGTCGGGGGCTGCTGATTGCGGCTGTGGTGGGGTTGCTGGTCGTGCCGTTGCAGCTGGCGCTGGTGCCGTTGTTATCGCTGCACACCAATATCGGCATAGGGCAAAGTTTCTTAGGCATATGGCTGGCACATACGGGGTTCGGGTTGCCCTTGGCGGTGTATCTGTTGCGAAATTATATGGTCGGGTTGCCCCGCGATATCATTGAATCGGCCAAGGTCGATGGCGCGACGGATTTCCAGATCTTCGTGCGCATCATCCTGCCGCTCAGTTTTCCGGCACTTGCCTCTTTCGCCATCTTCCAGTTCCTCTGGACATGGAATGACCTGCTGGTGGCAAAAGTATTCTTGCCATCGGGCGCGGAATCTCAGGTCATGACAGTGAAGATTGCCGATGACCTGTTGGGTTCTCGTGGGGGGGATTGGGGCATTCTGGCCACTGCGGCCTTTGTTTCGATTGCGGTGCCGCTGGTCGTCTTCTTCACAATGCAACGCTATCTGGTGCGCGGTCTGCTGGCCGGCTCCGTCAAGTAAGGACAATATTCGTGAGTGCACAAACCCTGTTGCAGCCCGAACAAGGGCTGGAGCTTTATCCCGACTGGTGGCGCGGCGCGGTGATCTATCAGATCTACCCCCGCAGCTTTCAGGACAGCAATGGCGATGGTATCGGCGATTTGCGCGGAATCGTGGAACGCCTGCCCTATATCGCCAGCCTTGGTGTCGATGTCATCTGGATCAGCCCGTTCTTCACCTCTCCGATGAAAGATTTCGGCTATGATGTGTCAGATTACTGCGATGTGGACCCAATGTTCGGCACATTGTCGGATTTCGACGCGCTGGTGGCCACGGCGCATAAGCTGGGCATAAAGGTGTTGATTGATCTGGTGTTGTCGCATTCCTCGGACCAGCACCCGTGGTTCAAGGAAAGCCGTTCCAGCCGCGAAAACCCCAAGTCGAACTGGTATGTCTGGGCCGACGCCAAGCCTGATGGCACGCCGCCCAATAACTGGCTGTCCATTTTTGGCGGTTCCGCCTGGGCATGGGATGCCACGCGTCTGCAGTATTACCTGCACAATTTCCTGGCGTCGCAGCCCGATCTGAACTTTCACGAATCGGCGGTGCAGGAAGAATTGCTGAATATTGCGCGGTTCTGGCTGGAACGTGGGGTCAACGGGTTCCGTCTGGATACGATCAATTTCTACGTCCATGACTACGATTTGCGCGACAACCCGCCCCTGCCACCGGAGCGGCGCAATGCCTCCATCGCGCCTGCGGTGAACCCGTATAACCATCAGGAACATATCTACGACAAGAACCGCCCCGAAAATCTGGAATTCCTGCGGCGTTTTCGCGCGGTTCTGGACACCTATGACGCCGCTGCCGTGGGCGAGGTTGGTGATGCGCAGCGTGGCCTAGAGATTTTGGGCGAATACACATCGGGCGGCGATAAGGTGCAGATGTGCTACGCGTTCGAGTTTCTGTCCCCTGACAGCCCTTCAGCCGCCCGTATTGCCGCCGTTTTGCGCCATTTGGAGCATGTCGCCCCCGAAGGCTGGGCCTGCTGGGCGTTTTCCAACCATGATGTCACGCGCCATATCTCGCGCTGGGATCTGTCCCCGGCAGCGGCGCGCGCCTATGCCACGCTGATGATGTGCCTGCGCGGGTCGGTCTGCCTGTATCAGGGCGAAGAGTTGGGCTTGCAAGAAGCGGATCTGCATTTCGATGACCTGCAAGATCCGTATGGCATTCAGTTCTGGCCCGAATACAAGGGCCGCGACGGGTGCCGCACACCGATGGTCTGGACGGCGGACAACCAGAATGGGGGCTTCTCCGGCGGCAAGCCGTGGTTACCGGTCGCACGCGAGCATCTGGGGCTGGCGGTCGATGCACAGGAGCGCGCGCCAGATGCGTTGCTGCACCACTACCGCCGGGCGATTGCCTTTCGTCAGGCGCACCGCGCACTGGGTCGGGGCAGTATGCGCAACTTGCATGTCTCGGGCGATGTGCTGTCTTTCTTCCGCGAGGAGGCGGGGGAAGAGCTGTTCTGTGCGTTCAACCTGAGCCACGACCCCGCCACGCTGTATTTGCCAGAGGGGAACTGGGTCACAGTCGGGCAGGAATTGAACAGCTCTGGTCCGGGCGAGGACGGACTGGTGCATCTGGGACCATGGCAGCCCTGTCTGGTCGTCAAAAGATAACAACAAGGGAGGAGACATCATGGCCGATCTGAAGCTGACCGATGTCGAAAAGGCATATGGCGAGGTCAAAGTCCTGTCCGATATCAATCTGGATATCAAACAAGGCGAGCTGATCGTGTTTGTTGGCCCGTCGGGCTGCGGGAAATCCACGCTTTTGCGCATGATCGCGGGGCTGGAAAAGATCACGGGCGGCGAGTTGCAGATTGACGGAATGGTGGTGAATGACATCCCGCCATCGCAGCGCGGCATTGCCATGGTGTTTCAATCCTATGCGCTTTATCCGCATATGACTGTGCGCGACAATATGTCCTTCGCACTGAAAATCGCCAAGAAATCCAAATCCGAGATTGATGAGGCCGTGAACCGCGCCGCTGATATCCTGCAACTTGGCCCTTATCTGGACCGCCTGCCCAAGGCGCTGTCAGGCGGGCAGCGCCAGCGGGTTGCGATTGGCCGGTCCATCGTGCGCGACCCGAAGGTCTATCTGTTTGACGAACCCCTCTCGAACCTTGATGCCGCGCTGCGCGTGGCCACACGCATCGAGATTGCGAAGCTGAAAGAATCGATGCCCAACTCGACCATGGTCTATGTGACCCATGATCAGGTCGAGGCGATGACTTTGGCCACCCGTATCGTCGTGCTTGCAGGCGGCGGGATCGCGCAGGTTGGCACGCCACTGGAGCTGTACGAGCGGCCCAATGGCGAATTTGTCGCGCAATTCATCGGCTCTCCGGCGATGAACCTGCTGGCAGGCGAGATTGTGGGCACGGGCGCACAAACCCATGTCAAGCTAGAGGGGGGCGGCAGCGCGGTTGCCAATATTCCCACCACAGACGCCGATATGGGGCTGAAGGTCAATCTTGGGGCGCGCCCCGAAGATCTGGTCGCCACAGAGGGCGACGATTACCTGTATGCGGGCGAAGTCGAGTTGCTGGAAGCCTTGGGCGAATTGACTGTGCTGTATTTCAAGCCCGACTCTGCTGCGCTTGCCCCTGTACTTGCCAAACTTGCCGGTATTCACACCGACCTGAAAGGGCGCAAGGTCAAACTGAAAGCTGATCCCTCGAAGATACACCTGTTTCACAACAAGGTGTCGCTTCTCTATCGCTGATATTGTTGTCGAAAGTGAGCTGGCCGCACCCGAACAGGTGCGGCTTTTTCATGCGTGCTTATGCGCTGCGAAATTCACGCAGCAAGAAGTCGGGCACATGGTCGCCCATGCCCACCACCGCGCCGCGATTATCCTGGCGCTGACGGGATTGGCCACGCCCACCGCGGGCTGACTTCGCCTCATCCAGATTGTAAAGATTGGCATTCTGCGCATCTTTGGTTTCCGGCTTTGCCGCAGCTTGCGCAGGGGCTTTCTCCGGCGCGGGTGCGTTTTCGGGTGCAGCCGCCTTTTCCTGTGCCTTGGCCTTTTCAGGGGCCTTGGATTTGGAAACGGAATGCGAACGCCGGGGCGCCGCTTCTTCTGACTTCGGCTCTGGCGCGGGTTTGCCAATATCCATTTGCGGGGCTACGCCACGCGGCAATTGCCGTTCCAGAAGTTGCTCGATCGCGTCGAGGTATTTCTTGTCAGAAGGCACCATCAGCGACACGGCCTTGCCGGACCGACCCGCGCGACCGGTGCGCCCGATCCGGTGCACATAATCTTCTGGGTGCGACGGCAGGTCGAAATTGAACACATGGCTGACGGATGGCACATCGAGGCCGCGCGCGGCCACGTCCGATGCGATCAACAGCCGCAATTCGCCTGCGCGAAACCGCTCTAGTGTGCGGGTGCGAAGTGACTGGTCAAGGTCGCCATGAATGGGGGCCGCGTCCAGCTTGTGCTTGGTCAAGGACTTGGCCAGAATATCAACCTCGACCTTGCGGTTGCAAAAGATGATCGCGTTTTCCAGCTTGTCGCCCTCGGCCTCGATAATCGCGCGCAAGGCTTCGCGTTTGATCTTGGCCGCACCGTCGCGGCGCGTGGCGGGCAGTTCGATCAGTTCCTGCGCGATGGTTTCAGACGCAGTGGCCTGACGCGCAATCTCGATCCGTGCCGGGTTTGACAGGAAGGTGTTGGTAATCCGCTCGATCTCGGGCGCCATCGTTGCGGAATAGAAGAATGTCTGGCGGGTAAAGGGTGTCAGGCCAAAAATCCGCTCGATATCGGGGATGAACCCCATATCCAGCATGCGGTCTGCCTCATCCACCACCATCACTTCGACACCGGTCAGCAACAGTTTGCCGCGCTCGAAATGGTCCAGCAACCGGCCCGGTGTGGCAATCAGAACATCAACACCCCGGTCGATCAGCTTGTCCTGTTCGCCAAAGGCCACGCCACCGATCAGCAGCGCCTTGGTCAGGCGGGTGTGTTTGGCATAGGTGTCGAAATTCTCGGCCACCTGCGCGGCCAGTTCGCGTGTGGGGGCCAGCACAAGGCTGCGCGGCATGCGCGCGCGAGCACGTCCACGGCCAAGCCGTGTGATCAGCGGCAGCACAAAAGACGCGGTCTTGCCGGTCCCTGTCTGCGCGATTCCCAGCACATCGCGCCCTTCAAGCGCGTGGGGGATGGCTTGCGCCTGAATCGGGGTGGGGGTTGTATAGCCAGCCTCAGCGATGGCTTTCAGGACCTTCGGGTCCAGCTTCAGATCAGAAAATTGGGTCATATGCGTCCATTTGATACGGCATCGGGCCGCGATCGGTTCTAGGACGTTTGATTACTACGCCCCGCTAGCGGATATGCCACCCAAAGGCAGCATAGACACGCTATCTAAGCCATTCGTTCAAAAAGGTCAATCTTCAAGGGGTTCGTCAGGGATACACCGTCATCAATTTCACGCAAAGCCGTGTTTGACCAGTTGCGAAAGGAAAATATCCGCGCTAAATACGCGCCAGTTGTGCGGGTGTGGCGGAATGGTAGACGCGAGGGTCTCAAACACCCTTTCCGCAAGGAGTGTCGGTTCGACTCCGACCACCCGCACCATTTTAACCTGACATCTACCACGGTTTCAGCGCAGGCGTTTCGCGCCATCGCGGTCGTTTTTCGGTGTGGTGCCAAACATTTTCACGTAGTTTCGCGCAAAACTGTTGGGGTTGAACCCATAGTCCAGCCCGATACTGGTGATCGGGCGCGTGCTGACCAGAACGTCATAACGCGCGGTTTCCAGACGCAATTCCAGATATAATTGCTTTGGGGTCTTGTGCAGCTCGCTCATGAACAGCCGCTCTAGCTGGCGTTGCGACACGGCCACCTTTCCCGCGATTTCCGAAATCGGCAGCGGCTCGTCCATAAAGGCGTCCATCAACTCCAACGCAAGTTGCACCTTCGGGGTGCTGCTGCGGTATTTCAGCCGTGTGGGTAATTTCTGCGCCACCCTGCCCGCGCGCGTGCCGTCGAGAATCAGCCGCGCCGAGATTTCTTCGGAAAGCATGGCGGGGCCTGTCATCCTGAGGTGGTTCAGCATCAGATCAGCGGCGGACAGCCCGCCTGCACAGGTGGCAATCTTCGGGCTACAGGTGAACAAGGAAGAGGTGACAGTGATGCCGGGGAAATTCTGCTCCAGATATGGGATATCTTCCCAATGCGCCGAAACAGTCTGCCCGGACAACAGCCCCGCTTGCGCCAGACGCACAACGCCAGAGGACAGACCCCAGATTTCGTGGCCGTAGCGCATGGCCTTGTGCAAAAACGACGAATGCGCGGCATTGCGCGTGTGGCAGACCCCGTCACCGGACACGACCACGATCCGGTCATCGCGCCCCAAGGCCGCAATCGGGCGGCTTGGGTCAATGCCTACCCCGTTCGAGGCCGTGACCCGCGCATCACCCAATGAGGACACCCAATAGCTGTATTGCGTGCTGCTGGTCAACTTGTTGGCCAGCCGCAGCACCTCAATCGCCGAGGTGAAGGGCAACATCGCAAAGCCGTCTTCGATCAGGAAAACGAACGCGGGCGGCGCAACTGTCATCCGGGGCTGCCTTGGGCAAGGGTTTGTCGCAGTCTCACACGCTGCCCTTCCCAAGTCGAGAGGGCATGATCAGGGCGACATCTCGGCAAGTGCACGGTCACGCAGGCGCGCACCATCGGGGTCGAACGGGGCGCGGTCCAGAATGCGGGCAGTGTGCGGCCGGCCCAGTATGGCCACCTGCACCACCCCATCGGCGGGGCGTTTGGCAGCGCTCACATACGCGATGGCCAGCGATTTCTGTACGGCATAACCATATGCCCCTGACGACACCTGACCAAGGGGCGTGCCATCGGGCAGAAACACCGGCTCGCCGCCCTGTGCATCGGCATCGTGCACGTCGATCTCTAGCATGACCATCTGTTCGCGCGGCGGAGTGTTGCGGATGGCACGCCATGCGTCCTTGTTCAGAAATTCCTTGTCGGCGCAGATCAGCCCGTCCAGCCCCGATTCCTGCGGCCAGTATTCGGGGCTGTAATCGCGGCCCCAACTGCCATAGCCCTTCTCAACCCGCAGGCTCATCAGTGCGCGGCTGCCGACCGGGCCTGCGCCAACCGCGCGGCCTGCCTCGAACAAGGCGCTATACAACGTGACTTGATCCGCTGCCGCGCAATGCAATTCCCAGCCCAGATCGCCCGTGAAGGACACCCGCAGCGCCACACATTCCACCCCAGCCACGGTAATCCGCTGCGAGCGGAAAAAGGGGAACGTCGCGTTTGATAAATCCGCATTGGTCAGCCGCGCCAGCAGATCACGCGCGCGGGGTCCGGCAATGTTGAAGCCGCACATGCTGTCGGTCAGGCTGTCGAAACTGGTGCCATCCGGCAGCGGCACATCGTGGAAAAAGCGGGTGTGATACCGCTCTGCCATGCCCGACCCGATAACCCAGAATTCTTGCGCGCCCAGCCGTGTGACAGTGAAATCCCCTGCCACCCCGCCACGCTTGCCGATCAGCGGCGTCAGGCAGGACCGGCCCATGCGGGTCGGCATACGGTTGGCGAATACTGCATTCAACCAGTCTTCGGCCCCCGGNCCCGCCACGCGGTACTTGGCGAAATTCGAGATGTCGATGATGCCCGCATGGTCGCGCAGCATCCGCGCTTCCCGGCCCACGCTGTCAAACCACGGCTGGCGGGTGAAACCGGCGCTGTCGGGGGTGTTTGCGTCGAAATACAGCGGATGTTCCCAGCCGTAATTCAGCCCGAACACAGCGCCCAACTCCTGTTGCACCGCATAGGCGGGGCGGGTGCGTGCGGGGCGGCCTGCGCTTCGTTCCTCGCCGGGGAAATGGATTTTAAAGCGGTTGGCGTATTGGTCGGCCACCCGCGCACGCGTGAAATCTTTGCCCGCCCAATGCCCGAAGCGGGCCATGTCCCAGCCGAACAGGTCCAATGACGGCTCGCCCTGCACGATCCATTCCGCCGCCAGCCTGCCAAGGCCGCCCGACTGGCTGAAGCCGGGGATGATGCCGCAGCAGCAGAAATAGCCGCGCAGTTCCGGCACTGGCCCCATCAGCGCGGACGAATCCGGTGACCAGATCATCGGGCCATTGATAACGCGCTTAATGCCTGCCGTGCCGACCACCGGAACACGGTCGATGGCGCGCAGGATGTTGTCCTCGATCCGGTCCAGATCATCGGCGAACAATTCATGCCCGAAGCCCAGCGGCGTGCCATCCTCGGCCCAGAACTGCACGTCTTTTTCATAGGCCCCGACCAGCAACCCCTGTCCTTCCTGTCGCAAGTAATATTCGCCATCCCGGTCCGCGACCGAGGGCAAGCGGCGGCCCAGTGCGGCCACTTCCGCGATGGTTTCGGTCACGAAATACTGATGCTCGGTCGGGACAAGCGGCAGGCTCAACCCTGCGAGTGCGGCCACTTCGCGTGCCCATAGCCCCGCTGCATTGATAACCCAAGGCGTGCGGATATCGCCGCGTTCGGTGCGCACGATCCAAGTGCCATCCGGCAGCGCCTCGGTTCCTGTGACAGGGGTGAAGCGGTGAATTTCCGCACCGCGCTGTCGCGCCCCCACCGCATAGGCATTGGTCACGCCCGACGGGTCCACATTTCCGCCATCGGGTTCAAACATGATGCATTGCACCCCGTCGAAATTGACCAGCGGGTGCAACCGCTCTGCCTCATCGCGCGAGACTTCGTGAAAGTTCATCCCGTAGCGGCGCGCTTTCGCTTCTTGCAGCCGCAACTGATGGACACGTGCGTCTGTCTGCGCCAGATACAACGATCCCGGCTGGAACACGCCGCAGGACTGTCCGGTTTCGGCCTCCAACTCCTTATAAAGCTGCATCGTGTAATGTTGCAGCCGCGAGATATTGGTGCTGTCATGCAACCCGTGAATATTGGCCGCCGCGTGCCATGTGGAGCCTGAGGTCAACTCGCTGCGTTCCAGCAACACCGCATCGGACCAGCCAAGTTTGGCAAGGTGATACAGGATCGAACAGCCGATGACGCCGCCGCCAATGACAACGGCCTGCGCATGGGTGGGAAGGGGTTTTGCGTGTGTCATGGCTCGGCGGTTCCGATCTGTTCCTTGCGGGTGGCAACATAGGCGTCCAGTTCCTCGCGGATCGCGGGGTCGAGGGCGGGTTCTTCATATTCAGCCAGCGCGCGTTGCCAAATCTCAGTCGCACGCGTCAGCGCGGTTTTCGCCCCTGCCGCCTGCCAGCCGCCATAATTTGTCCAGTCTGACAAAAGCGGCTCGTAAAATGCGGTCTGATAGCGCGCGATGGTGTGCTCGGTGCCAAAGAAATGCCCGCCTGTGGGCACGGCTGCGATGGCGTCAAAGCCAAGTTCTGCCTCAGAGAAATCGACCGGCTTCAGCACCTCGATCATGTTTTGCAGAATTTCGATATCGAGGATCAGCTTTTCATAAGACGCGGTCAGCCCCCCCTCCAGCCAGCCGGCGGCGTGGTAGATCAGATTACCCCCGCCCAGAACCGCCCCCCATGTGGACATGCTGGTTTCATAGGCCGCCTGCAAATCCACCGCGTTCGACGCATTGGCGTTCGATGTGCGGTAAGGCAGCCCATAGCGCCGCGCCAGTTGGCCGGCGATCAGATTGGCCTTGGTGTTTTCCGGCGTGCCAAAGGCGGGCGCGCCCGATTTCATATCCACATTCGAGGTGAACGCCCCGTAAATGACCGGCGCGCCGGGGCGCACAAGCTGGGTCAGCACCACGCCAAACAGCGCCTCGGCGTTCTGTTGCGCCATGGCGGCGGGCAGGGTCACAGGCGTCATTGCGCCCATCAGCGTAAAGGGCGTGATCGAGACGGGCTGGCCATGTTCGGCCATTGCGATCAGCCCTTCGCCCATTTCCTCGTCAAACAGGCGTGGCGAGTTGACCGATATGATGGTCGTCACACCGGGGCTATGCGCCATATCCGCGACCGAAATGCCGCGCGCAATCGCCATCATGTTGACCCCGTCCATCACCCGCCCCCGCCCGATGGCCGAGACATGAAAGGACAACTCGCTCAGCCGCAGATTGGCCAGATATGTGTCCAGATGCCGCGAATTGGCGGGCAGTTCCATCGGCGAGGTGACCTGATTGCCGATCAGGTGAATCGCGTTGAAATACTGCGCCAGACGGATGAAATTTTCATAATCCGCCATGTTGCCCGCGCGCCGACCGTTCAGGCAGTCATGCACATTGGGCGGGCCTGCAACCAATCCGAAACACAGCGAATTGCCCCCAATCTCGACACGGCGGGCGGGGTTGCGGGGGGTCAGGCTGGTGCGGCTTGGCACTGTTGCCAACGCGTGATTGACCAGTTCTTCGTCGAAACGCACCAGTCCGGTGTAGCGGTCCACCTTGGCGCCCGCCTTGTCGAACATGTCCAGCACCGAGGTGCCGATAACCCGAATGCCCAGTTCCGACAGGATGCGCAGAGAGGTTCGGTGAATCGCCTCAACCCCGTCTGCATCTGCGATTTCCATAGGCGCATACGGGTTCGTCAGGCTTTGCCACGGCAGTTGCGGCAGGCCCGTGCTGGTGCGACCGGCCTTGCTGCGGCGTCCGCCTGCGCGGCGCGGGGCGTTCATGGCTGGCCCCGCAATGCCAGTATGTCGCGGGGCGGGGGGCAGGCGAACATCACGCTTCCTTCCTGTGCTTGCAGCTTGAAGCATACTGCGATGAGCGACAGGCGCAGGCGGCAAAACGCGACATTTTGCCCGACCCACGCGCCAAAATGCACGCGGCTACGGGCGGCGCACCACATCCGGCACACCAAGCGAGTCGATCAGGCGGGCAGTTTCACGGTGGATCAGGGCGATATTGCTGTCGCGCACTGTTGGCAGGGCATGGCGCGCACGGCGCAGCGCGCCATAGTCGAGCGTTGCGGTAATCAGCTCCGGCTCTGCCCCCGCAATCGCCAGCAGTTTTCCGAACGGGTCCAGTATCCGCGAGCCGCCCCAGAATGTCAGGTCCTGTTCCCGCCCTGTGCGATTGGCCATCATCGAGGGCAAACCATACATGACTGAATAAAACTCCATCGTGCGCGCCCATCCGGCGGGGTTGTCAAATTCCTCGCCCACCGCTTCAATCCCGGACGAGACGGGGCAGGCCAGCAGCGTTGCGCCATGCAGACAGGCCAGATGCACCAGCGCAGGGTTCCATGCATCGGCGCAAATCATCAGCCCCAGCCGCCACTGATCGTCAAGCGCCCATGTGTCGACAAACCGCCCCGAGGCATAATGCTTGCCCTCTTCCAGCAGGCCATAATTGGGTAGGTTGATCTTGCGGTGCAGCGTGACCAGTTCGCCCCCCCGCAATACTGCGGTCGTGTTGTAGAATTGCGCGGCTGGCCCCTCCTCGATGAAGCCCGGACAAATGGTCATATCACCGGCAAGTTCTGACAGGGCGATCAGCCTCGGATCGGTGCGGGGCATGGCGAAATCCAGCAGGCGCAGCGCGCCATAATGGCCGGTCAGCGACAATTCCGGCAGCAACAGGAAAGCGACCCCCGCGGCGCGCGCTTGGGCGATCCATTCGCGGTGCATTTCGAAATTGACCTCCAGATCGGTTGGATCAGATGCAAATTGTGCGATTCCGACTTTCATCTGCAAGATGTCCTTCTGTGCGGCCACTAATGGCGAGAATGGCGTCCGGGCGGGGTGCGCGCAAGCCCCGTTGGCACTTCTCTTTTGTCGCGTGCTCGGGCAAGGTCGCGCCGAATGGCAGCTCATGGCCCGAAGGATGGTGGTGTTGATGACAGCGGTGATGATTCAGGGCTGCGGCTCTAATGTTGGGAAATCCATGCTGGTGGCGGGGCTGTGTCGTGCGGCGCGGCGGCGGGGGTTGCGGGTGGCCCCGTTCAAACCACAAAACATGTCGAACAATGCAGCCGTCACCGCCGACGGGGGCGAAATCGGGCGCGCGCAGGCCTTGCAGGCGCTGGCCTGCGGGCTGGCACCGATAACGGATATGAACCCTGTCCTGCTGAAACCCGAAAGCGAACGCGGCGCGCAGGTTATCGTGCAGGGCAAGCGCCTGACCACAGCGATGGCGCGCGATTACGCGCGCCTGAAACCGCAACTTATGGGGGCGGTGCTGGACAGCTTTCAGCGGTTGCGTGCGGCGCATGATCTGGTCATCGTTGAGGGGGCGGGCAGCCCGGCCGAGGTTAATCTGCGGCCCGGTGACATTGCCAATATGGGGTTCGCGCGGGCCGCGGATGTGCCCGTTGTGCTGGTGGGGGATATCGACCGGGGCGGCGTGATTGCGCAACTCATAGGCACGCAGGCCGTGATAGATGCGGATGACGCGGCGATGGTCGTGGGGTTTCTTATCAACAAATTTCGCGGTGACCCACAGCTTTTTGACGATGGGTATCAGTTGATTTCCCAGCGCACCGGCTGGCGCGGGTTCGGGGTTGTGCCTTGGTTTGACCGCGCCCATTTGCTGCCTGCCGAAGATGCNCTTGATCTGGCATCGGGTCCATCGGGGGGCGGCACCAAGATTGCCTGTCTGGCCTTTTCTCGCATTGCCAATTTCGACGACCTCGACCCGCTGGCCGCCGAAGAGAATGTCGATCTGGTGATCGTGCGCGCGGGCGAGGCGATACCGGGGGATGCGCGGCTGGTGATTTTGCCCGGCTCGAAGTCCACGCGCGGCGATCTGGCTTTTTTGCGCGCACAAGGGTGGGATATCGACTTGCAGGCCCATATCCGGCGCGGCGGGCATGTGCTGGGTATTTGCGGCGGGTATCAGATGCTGGGTCAGGTTGTGCGCGACCCCGAAGGGATCGAGGGGGAAGCGGGCGACACAGCCGCCTTGGGCATACTCGATGTCGAAACCACGATGTCGCCCGACAAGCGGCTGACACGCGTTGCGGCGCAACATGTGGCCACGGGGCTGGAGGTGATGGGATACGAGATACATATCGGGCGCACCATTGGCCCTGATCGTGCGCGCCCCTTCGCAACAGTGAACGGCGAGAGCGAGGGCGCAATCTCGGCCAACGGGCAGATCACGGGCACATATCTACATGGGCTTTTTGCATCCGACATGTTCCGCGCACAATTTCTGGCAGGTTTGGATATTGCGGCATCCGGGATGGTGCATGGCGCGGTGATCGAGCAGGCCCTTGATGCGCTGGCCGATCATGTCGAGGCGCATATTGATGTCGCGGGGATTCTGGCGCTGTCGCGGTGACGTCACATGGCTCCTCGCGCAAGTGTTTCAGGCGCACGGCGGCGGTTCATGAAACGTTTGGGCCTGCCCATTTTGTAGGGGTTTGTGCCCCCGCTTCGGTCTGGCGATATGTCACTTCCAGCGCGGGGGGGGGGG
>SL_7KL_010_BRINEDRAFT_10000050_pt1 | contig 46351 bp, 48 predicted proteins | sample SodLak_010_BRINE_FD_10663 | JGI IMG/M metagenome (IMG submission 10663)
TTACCATATTTAGAAATTATAAAGTTTGAGAATGGGGGATTTTTTTTTGGGTTTGTGTATATGAAAAGAGAAGAGGGGTTTTACTTATTGCCTTATTGGGACATGTGTATTCGATTTTCGATGCAATAACGCTTTCAGCTTGAAACCATTACGATGACTAAATTGATCACTCTCTGTTTTTTATATGTGTTGCTCTCAGTAACAGGTATGCTATGTTGGCCATTGACTAACTCTAACCAATTGGAACCTTATACAATTATATACATTTTTGATTCAAATATGATGCAAAGTGCAGTACGTTCATTGGAATCTGTATTGATCAGTAGTCGTCCAAATTGGCATCAATTGCGTTTTATCTTCATTACAGAACATGATGAAGTACATCGTTTGGAATTAGCTATATCCTGTATTCACAACAATTACGGTGATTCAGCAACGTACAATATACCATTTTCATATTCGATTTATGGTATTCATGATGTTGGTCGTGATGTAGTCACATCCAAGGAGGAAGGTCAACATTTTCACACAAAAGTTCATGATCCTGAAAAATCCTATTTACAAAGTGACTTCAATTTTATACGATTGTATTTACCCAATGTTATACAGAATGTCTCCAACTTGGATATACACTATGTAAATGAGAAACACATGGACCATTTAGAATATGCAAATCATTTACCTTTGCATGCATCACTGTATCTTGATGTGGATACCATTTGTACACAAAACATCATATCATTATTCGAATGTAAAGAATGTCTACCCATTGGAGGAAATGGTCTCGTATTGGCTATGGCACAAAAAAAGATGAAATTCTCTTCCTATGAAATAGATCTTTCACAAAAAATCATACAAGAGTGGAATCTTTCACATAATGAGTCGTATACCATTCATAGTGAGCGTATGGCGTACAATGCTGGTGTATTACTTGTCAATTTGAATCAATGGGAATATGCAAATCTTACACAACATTATCAATATTGGATGAATGAGAACAGTCGTTCCAAATTATTTAGTTTGGGTACTAATCCAATCATGTTAATGGGTACAGGTACTCATCAAATCACAACATTCCCATCCACGTGGAATACTGAAGTAACTCGTCTCACATTCCATCGATTTCGTAAAATGAAATCAAAGGCAATCTATCATTTCAAATCGAGTCCTAAACCGTGGCAACTTGGTGCATCTAGTTCCTATCGTAAGTGGTTTGAAAATGATATACTTAATGGTATGATGCAACGACAAGGGGAAAAGTATGTGATGCAAAAACATTGTTGGTCATATTTATGATGGTTTAAAAATGCAAGTAGTTCAACATTGTTTACTCATGGAGAAATTTTCTCTGTTTTCTCTCAATTTTCACTAAGTTGTATTTCCGCATGAGGAATGAAGCTTTCTTGCAATCTCATTTCATGTATTGTTGACACTATTCTTGTACAAGACGTTGTACAATTTTCAATTAGAATATTATAAATTATACCATCATCATACATAGAACTAAAATCATAATCATTCCCCAATTACTCTCTAATAAAAAATCACTCACTCTCCATTAATGAAAACCCAAAACCCAAAAAAAAAATTCATATTAACTGAGAGTCGAACTCTCGTCTTATGATTATCATATGATTATACAAGAAGACACTTCGACACTGAATTGGTATAAATTATTACTGAATAATGTGATAAAAGCATAAAATAAGGGTATTGAATACCCAATTACTATAAATTATGAATGAATAATGAGAGACTTTTTTAACGTGGTTGGTGTAGTGGTAAGATTAATGCCTTCCAAGCATTTGACATGGGTTCGATTGCCGTATCGCGTACTGTCTTTTTAAGATGTGTGATGGTTACATGGTCTCGGATTCAACCCCCAATCAACGCTATGTCTATTTTCTNTCAAAATTATTCCCATTGACAAATACTCCATGATACATGATAACCTCGTGACACAAATTGTCAAAACTTTTCACAATTTTCAAACTTTCACAAATGATTTATTTTCCTAATATGTACATATTTATATGAGTGGAGAGTATGGATGCATTCGATTGATCAACCATGACTTCAACTGTTAACAAAGTATTTCTAGTCGCAGTGTGCATTGTATCATTGACAATTGCATACATTGAATGTAAATCAGCAGCGGACGCGGGTATTTTTCCTCATCAGAATCCATCCAAAGGTACAAAATCCATTTTGGGATTAGAAGGTAATAGTGGAGCGATATATTGTCACAATAATTGGTTACGTAATAATATTGTTTTGAATGAGGTGACTGGACCAAGTACTTCTCAGACTCAAAATACCATTGATTTGTATGAAGCGTCAGGACCCGAGACATTGGCGGCCGTTCAATTGCATGTAGATGCGGTATCCATTACAGCTTCCCAAGAGGCAGCTTTCAAAGTAGCTTATGCATTGGTGGTTCGACCGACATCTGGACCTGCGCCTACTTATGCTGATTTGTATGATGATTCAGCGCCGTATCGTGCATTGTATGAGCCAAAGTCTAATGTCGTGTATGCAAAGGGTATGCAACAAGATGTAGATGTATATTCTCAATCGGATCGATTGGAGATTCATTACAATTCTGCGTGTGATCCGAGTATTGAAAATATTCAATTGACAGGAGGTGATAAGCTTCAATTGGTGATTATGGTGAAAGGAATTACTACTGCTACCAATGGACCAGAATTATCTCACAATGTTGCATTTGGTTATCAAAATTCATTCCCATAAACGATTTATTATTCTGTCTATCCCTCTCAATGTCTCAATGTATTTGTCAGTGTTACAAGGATTATTCATCCCTTTTTTTTATCATATGTATTCATAATCAATGAGAATATAGCTACGCATACAAATATGATTAGTATAACAGCGATATACAATAGACAAACGATTTGAACAAGTTTTATAACAATTTGCAACAATTTATCATATTTTTTCTGATGATATTCATGCAATTGAATGAGTTGTATTTTTTCTTCAGAGTCATTAATGGGAAAAACAGACATGGTTTCTTGTTATTACCAACCAAGATAATCACTCACCACTCGTACAATTTCCAAACAAATGATGTGAATCACGATAGCCACTGCACATATTGAAAAAGTAATACATAAATGTTTCATACATTTACAAAATCCACAAAGATTCCATTTTAAACAGCCACAAATTGTGTACCATTTACTTTCTCGATGATTTTCTCTGTATACTGTGGTGTAAGGTGATTTAAGTAATGGATTTGTCTCAGACATGGTTATCGTTCGAAAGAGAACACAACTTACTACATTCAACTCCTCCGTGGATGTTTGTTTCAATGACACAGGAATATTATATCTGTGAATTATGGTTAGGTATCAATGAAAAACAACGCAATGATAGTATTGAAAAGTTGAAGAGTATTGAAAATATGAATGTGTTCGTACATTATAGAAAGAATATGCAACATTATGCAATTGTACATGTTCATCGTTGCACTCCAGTGAGTCAATTATTTTGGATATTGAATCAGAATTCAAAGTGGTATGAGAGTTATGTAGATTACGTCATGTCTATTTCCCCCGGGGAGGAACAATTGGGGTCTCTGTGAATCATATAGGATTCAAACCTCCTTGAGATACAAAAATTTTAACATAATCTCCATCCTGAAATAAAACTCCTCCAAAACCCTGCACTGCATCTCTAAAAATTGGATGATGAATATAATTGTATTCTGGTGGTCCAGCCCAACCTTCGACTAAAAACAATGTTTTTGAGGGAATATACGTTAACTTGATGTGTACTTGTTCTTCTTCAGTGATTGTATCAAACACTTTCAATGTAATACCTCTATTTCTTTTAAAGTTTAAAGTTTGTACCAACATGTAATCGTATAAACGTCCTAAATTTACTGTGAATGTACCATATGGGTTTGTAAAAATATATGATAGATTTGTGTGAGACATGGTTTCGTTGAATAACATGACTTCCTTTGATGACTATAATTTCTCTGCACCTCTCTCACAAGGAGAAAAGTTTGCAATGTGGAAACATGATAATATTCAAAATTGTATACAATTGAAGCACAAATATGGTTCATATGCTTTTCACGACTTCATCTCTCAATGGGAAATTGATGATACTGGTGAAGATTTTCATAAACTATTGAATTGGTATGTCTTTGATTTGGGATGTGATGCAAATGAATTGAATGACAAGGGAGAAACACCATTTACCATTTGGATTCATAGATATTTGGATTACTTGCGCGATAGAGAAATTGTTGAAGGAATTACCAATCGTTGGACACAAACAGGATTTCGACCACATGGAGGGTATGTTTTTTTTTTCCGTATGCAAATTGTGAAGTGGGTATCACTGTGGGGTGCCAAGTTCAATGTTCAGAATCCGGATACTGGTAATACAATATTTCACGATTTGATTCGTCAACACCGTACTTACATTGAAACAACAGGTTATGATGAAACTGATTCTATACACGAACATGAGATGAATACCTTTCGAAAGATTATTACACTTTTGAGTGCCAATGATGAATATTCATCTATTTTATATACTCCCAATTACGAAGGTGACACTTTGTTCCAATGGATTGTGGAAAACCTCAACGAAAAACATTACCCAATCATATGGGATAACATCATTGAACATTTCATATAAATTACCATATTAGGAAATATAATTTTGTGTAGAATGGGTGAAAGTTTTGTGGATTTGTTTGGTGATTAATGAGTATGACCATGACTGATTTACTGAAGTTGATTCAAGCGATTCGTGAACCCATGCAACATGAAAAAATTCCAAGTTGTATAGAATTGAAAGAGAAATATGGTCCATATGTATTTCATGACTTGATATCTCAATGGGATATTACGGATGTCGGAGACAATTTTAGGAAGTTGCTTCTTTTGTTTAGAAATAATTTTAGTTCCTTTGGGTTTGGTGTCAATGGTGATGCAGCAAATGAATTGAATGACAAAGGAGAAACACCGTTTACCATTTGGATTCGTAGATGTTTGGATTACTTGTACTATGAAGACGATGGTTCAAGGAATTACCTGATGAGAGCTTTCACTTTTCAGAGAAGTACTTATTCTATTTTGTCGAGGGGTCTTTCTGAGTGGTTTATAATATTGAATGCAAAATTGAATGTTCAGAATCCGAATAATGGCAATACAGTGTTCCACGATTTGATTGATGAATTTGAAAGAGTAGGTTACATTAGTCCATCTGAACAAGATAACCTTGACAAGGTTAATAGACTTTTGGAAAATGCCACCGACAGGTATGATATACTTGCTGATCTTGAAAGAATAGGTTACAATCTTCCATCTGGAAATGAGAGATTTGCCAAGATTATTGCACTTTTACGAGATACCACCTACAAGTATAATTCTTTTATACTTATTCCTAATTATAAGGGTGAAACCGTTCTGCAATGGATCATAAAAAATACCAATGCAGAAGAATATCCAGAAATATGGGATAGACTTGTTGAATTCTTTGTATAAATGTACATTTGGATTAGGGGTGTATGACAATGTATGATTGGATTTACTGGATTTACAGTGTACTTCAAAGAGAAGGTATTACATGTGCAGTAATATATGTATTATTGAAACTCTGTTGTACAAATTAAAGACAATAGAGAGAGAGAGAGTATGACAGTAATGATATACACTATGCAAATGTTGAGATAACGACAAATACTATGAAATTGTGAAAAACAAAGTCACTACCCACGGGAGAAACAAATAAGACAAGACAATTGATTGATACATGAATAAAGAACATTTCATTGAATCCAACAAATCACACAAAAAATAAAAAAAAATTGCAGAAATTCACATTTTTAATATTGCCTAATTTGTAAATTAATATATGTAGAAGGAGGATACAGTGAAAACATGACCCGTCGACTAAAGAAACTATTTAAAGATGCTTTTGCGTCACGTACATGTCCATTATTTATTGTTGAAAAGATGGGTATTCAGCATGTTAAAGGTATATTATTGTATAGCAATATTCGACAAAGAACTCTCCATGATCGAATGTGTACTGCGAGACGAATTGAAAATGAGTTGTACAAATGTGATCAATTGAACATGTTGAATGAAGTAAAGATATTGAATCTATATCACATGGAAGGAAGAAATTCGACAATTGTTGAACAAAATGGTGCAAAATATACAAATATGAGAAGTTTATTATTGAACATTGGATTTGATAGAAGTACGTTTCATATCATTATATTGGACATTGAACACATTTATTCTCAATATGAGAGTACGATTGATGAATTTGGAGATAAGATGGAAGAAATGGGTAATGTGACTTTTATTTGTATGACGAGAGATTGTTCGGATGTAGATATGAGATTATTGTATAATGGACGATTTGAGATTCGTATGGATACAGATTTGATATTGTTGTGAGTGTTGGTAGTAAAGTGTAGAGGTATATTTTTTTTTGTTGGACACCATAACTCTCTTTAATTTTCCTCTGACATGAATGATGTTGAAGATTTTGTAGTGGATCCCTATTATGATTTCTATGGAGAAGTATCGATAGAAGTGAGCGAAGATGAAAGAGGAAAAAAGGTTGAAGCCCAAGAAAATATTTCTGCATCAATTGCAAAAGATGATGATACACTTTCACAACGTATGGATCATTTGCATCATATCATCACTGATTGGGACGGTATCGTTGTAGCAGGTGGTTATGTATTGAATTCATTGATTGGAGATGAAAAATCAGCAAAAGAGGGTGATATCGATATTTGGTTTGTTGCACCTGATGTTGAAGTGAGTCGTGAAGAATCGATTGAATTCATGATGGATGTTGTGATTTATGACAAAGTTATTGAAATTCGGAGTAATGTGATGAAATATGCTGAATATTATGCGGGTATTCATGGATTGGATGTTTCGTATGTGACGATTGAGTCTTATGTACCAACGAATTTCTTTTATATTCAGTTTCAAGCGTTTTATAATCCACCGGAGCAGAATGGAAATAAGGTACAGTTGGTACCCACAGTTCAAATCATATTGAAAAAAACTTTTAGAAATGTTGAAGCTCTACTCGATCGTTTTGACTTGAATTGTGTACAATTTGCATGGAATGGGGAGAAGTTGTTTACTACTGAAGAATCTATTATGTATTTGCAAGACATGACTGTGAGACGTTTACAACATCAGAATACTACAATGATACGTTTGTTGAAATATCTTTCTCGTCCCTACAATACAGGAGGTCCTCTTTTTCATAGAGTGAATATGGACAGTGAAAAGGTGGAAAATGATTCTCGTGTTGTATTTGTTGGTCCAGGTCGTGATGAATTGGTATGGAATGATGGACATAATCGACGACTTTTTGTAAAAATATTGGATTTTGCACAGTTTAAGGAGGATATGAGTTTTCATCAAGATACGGATATTTATCCCGATGGTGCTACTCCTATTCAATTAGATGGGCCAGATGGAGAAGGAATCGATTGGTTTCTCGAATCGTTGAGATATCAAATGTCCTTTCCCTACAACGCATTCAATACCCTTGTATACAAGGAACCTCACAATTAACTATATTTGGGAATCTATTGAAAATGAAAATTTGGGAAATTTCCTCTGTGTGTGTGTGTGAACCTCAAGTTTATTATTAGAATTGTTGAGGACAAGAGAGTACAGTGAGTTCCTGAAAGGATTGTGACTGTGAGTGTACAGTACAAGTGTCGTCATAGCTATTTCCTGTATATGTGCTATCATAGGAACCTTGTGAACCATCGCTCATGAAGGAATTGGATTCATAATCACTTTCCTCTTGTTCATCGTATACTCCTCGATATGTTTCAAGGTGATCATTCAACTGATCTTTAAATGATTGAAAGGTTACAGGAATGAGTTCAGTGTTGAATAATACTTTCATATGTTCTTTGCACCCTTCATAAAAATCACTTGCTTTGTATTCTTCGTAGAGTGTACTGTAGTCTTGGTCAGTAATGGGTTCTGTAAAGTAGCATTGACCAACTTCTTTATCATGGAAAAATTCCTCTAGGCAGTCGTATTGAGTGTACATGAGTTATGTTTGTTGCTTCTGACTTTTGTTCCACAAATTGGTGGAATGATATGCATCTGCTTTCACAACATCCGGAATATATCTGCATTCAAAAATAATATGTAATATATTCACATTCAAATATTTTATGTAACAATCATTCAAAAATAATATGCATCTTATTCGATTCAAAAATAATATGTACCTTATTTGATTTATACTAATATGGAAATTTATGATAAGTGTGAATGGGGTGATAAAATGGATGGATTTGTTGCGAGAGTGTATCATGACCATGACTCAAAGTAATGATTTCCCTATTATAATTGATGATGTATTGCATATGTGCATGAGTTTTCTGTGTTGGCATTCTATATCCAAGATATTATTGGTAAACAAACAGTTTTATACTGTAGGCATTCATGAAATGAGAGTGGACTACATTCGATTTCTTTGCAACTACTTGGAGTGTAAGAGTGATTTGAAACCATCTTTTACCAGAGTACTTCGAATACCTGCACCATTGAAGAAATTGAAATTGGATTATTCTTCTGTTGTTAAACATAGCGGAGATGATACAATGCTGTGGGACATACTGAACAATACAAACAAACCTCTTCGACCCATTGTGAGCAGTGTGATTAAGGAGTTACTCAAATGTGAATACTGTCTCTTTTTTCACAGTGATTCATTCAGTAAATATCTATCCAGTATGATTTATTTGGACTACCGAGTATTCCCGGGTAGAACAGATTATCCAGATTTGCGCAAACTCTCAAAGAGAAGGATTACAAAAAACAAGTGGACATTAAAGTGTAATAGATGGTACAAAAATGTAACCCGAATGAATGTAGACACATGCACAGGGGAAACAGACGAAATAGATGAGCAGTGGAAGAGAGAACTATCCACGGGAGACAGAATAGAGGAACATAGTCCTCCTTTGAAGAGAATGCGACTCAATTTGACACAATAAAAACTCACATCAACAATATAAAAATAGAACAAAATATTTGTAGAAAAGTTTTCACAAAATCCACACGAATAATATTTCCTAATATGTACATGTACAAAATATTTTTGAATGGTAAAAACAAGTTTAATATAGTGCACTTTTTTCATTACCATAACTCATGGGTAATCGTAAATCTTTCCGAATTGCTTTCTTGATTAGTCTCTGTTTGGTTGCTATTGTTACAGCTATTGTTGTTCTTCTTTACGAAGGATATACTGAATTGTACACGAAGGATAATCCTATTCATTTGGATACCAATGATACTTGTTCACATGGTGTGAATATCAATGGATTCTGCTACTGTTTAGATGGATATCGAGGTAGCGATTGTTCAATTCAACCCAATCGTTCACATGATCCTTCCAATGATTGTTTGGGTGCTTACATTGATGATGGTGCGAATACTTGTACTGATGGTGTAAATCCTGATCCTTTCGATGCCATTGAAGCAGCCGCTGAAGGTGATACCATTGTACTATGTCCTTGTGAATCGGGGTATGAAAGATTAACTGACTTTCAATTGAATAGCAACGATGTTACCATTCAAGGACCAGGTATTCTTCATGGTCCCGGTTCGGATGTCAGGTTTAGAATTCCAAGTACAATTGTAGGTGCCCACGTTGATTCTATCCAATTGGAAAATATTTGGATCGATTCTGAAGGTAATGACTTCACCTTAACGAATTCCAAAGTTTCAACACCTTCAAATGCAAATTGGCTATCTGGCACAAATTTTCTTATACACAATACTGAATTTGAAAGCAGTAGAATCTTGTTCTCGGGTAATACACAAGGTATTATTGAAAATTGTATCTTCAAAGGAACTTTTACTGCAATCAGCATCATCAGTGTCGCTCAAACTGAAATGTCTTTCCGTGGAAATTTGATTCAAAGTGATGTTTCAGTACAACAAATCATTCGAATTGGTAATCCCAATGCAAATTTGATTGTGACGGATAATATTGTTGAACCTGGTGGTAATATCGGAAATTTTATATCCTACACTAATAATATTGCAACTTCATCAGACTTTCTTACACTTCGTAATAATACCGTTCGGGACGTGGAAAATTATATCCTTTTTGAAAATAATCTGTCTGATTACAGTAACCTGATCCAAATTGAAAACGAACGTATATGCGGATTGACACCTGATCAACAGGTTGAAACTTGGTTAGAAGGTTATCCTGAAGGATTTGCAGGTTCTGCTGCATCTGTCGATCAATCTACATGGAACGATTATTTCAATGTTGACCCGGATACCATTGTAAATGCCCAAAACTGTCAGGATTGCTACGATGTATCTGTATTTGATCCCGAGGTGTGTTCTTCACACGGGGAATGTCAGGCCTTGGACCAGTGTCAATGCGAAGGACAATGGGAAGGTCAGGAATGTGATCATTTGAAACGCAATTGTCTAGGATTGATAGATATTGATATCAATAAGGATGTTGTATGTCCACCGAATGCTGAATCTGGTGTTGAACAACTTGAATTTGATTATTGTAATGCAGATAATACGCTGGGATTTATTCGTTCAATGACAATATCCATTGATACTGGTGAAAAGTTATCTGAATCAGGTGGACGTTTTGATTATGTACAGGGTCGCAATGATATTACTTCATATCAAAACCATGAGACATGGAATGTGTTTAATGATCCTGGTGTTAGTACCGGTAAAGGCTTCTTCACGTACTTTCTAGCATATGGTAGTGGAATTGAGGGTGCAAACTTCACTGCGCTCACTCCCAATGCAACAGTGGGTGATTTGATGAAGGTACAAATTGGAACAAGACCAGGATTAGAGATTCATGATTTTTTCATTAGCATGTATACTGTTCCAACTGGTGATGGCTCTGATGCAGGTTGGTTCCATGATCGTTTACAATTTATCTTAGTACAGAGTGAGAATCGTGAAAGAAATCCATTCCTTGATGGCTGGTACATTCATCAGAGTCAAAATGCATCACAATTGAACTATATCACGGTTCGAGATAGTGCAAGAGCTGAGAAATTCTGTTCCGAAGCGGGATTTTCAGGTCCTTCACCCATGGGATTCCAAGAATTTTTTGAACAACAGTCGACTTTAGGTGAAGTTACATGGATTTGTTCCGATCCTTCACGTACGTTAACTCACAATTATGATGAAAGTCCATTATGGCTCATTGCATTAAACACGGATTCAGGTTCCAGTATCACCGGAGATGTCGATGGAATCAATATGAAGTTTAAATTGGACTCTAATGAGACACTTGCCTCTAATCAGACACTTGCCTCTTATTGGGAGGTTTATGTTGATCTAGAAAACGAACGAAATTCTACTTTCCAAGCAATTTGTGATTGTAAGGATGAATACTACGGTGATTCATGTCAATTGTACAAGGGACAATGCTACGGCAAGAATGCAAGTGATCCGCAAGTATGTTCTTCACACGGTACATGTGTCTTTATGGATCAATGTGAATGTGATCCAAATTGGGAAGGTCAACAATGTGAAAACTATGATGGAAAATGCTACGGCAAGAATGTGACGGATCCCCAGGTATGTTCCGGGCATGGTGAATGCATTTCAGAAGATGAATGTCAATGTTACTCGGGTTATACTGGAGTGGAATGTCAACTATCCATTTGCTTTGGACGGGATGAAAGCGATCCTTCGGTGTGTTCCGGGCATGGTCAGTGTGTGGCACCGGATGAATGTGAATGTGATAATTCATTTTATGAAGGTCTACAATGTGACACATGTAGTCATAATCAGAATCGAACATGTATCGGAAGTTTGTCTAAAGGGGCACCGCAACCAGAATCTTATGAATGTGATGCATTTCCTTTGCCTTCATCATTTGAATGGGAAATAGACTTTTGTTCCACTGAAGGTACACAATTCTACTATCGTAGGGTTATTTTTGACATTGAATTGGCACAAGATATAAGCCAAATATTTGTGACTAATCCACCCAAGGGTCTATCTGATACATGTGACGCTTATATTGGTGATCAAGTTTGGCAAAGCAGTGCTAACACACAGGATGACATGTTTCAATATATATTAGCTGCCGATATCATTCCAGGTTTGAACAAATCCAAATCGATTCAATTGCCTAGTAGTACAATATTATTGGAAGATGTACAAGGTTTTGAAATTGCTACCAGGGGTAACATGCCACTTGGTTTATCTATTGAATGTTTTACGTTGGACAGCAGACGTTTGAGTCTATCACTTGGTGATGCACAAAATTTAAGTACAAATGTCGCACCCAATTGGATGTACTTTCAATCACATGATCCGAACGCGTACAACTATTTAACTGTACGAGACAGAACTGATTCCATTGGATGTATGGTGAAACCCAAGGGATGGTTGGAATTTTTAGAAGAATTAAGTATTTCAGGTCAAATTGTATGGGATTGTGAAGATGATTCAGAAACCATTGATGTGACTTATGTTTCAACGATTGCTTTGGTTGCTTTAGTTGAGCTTCCACCTGTACATGATGTAGCTATTCAAATGGATGGTTTTGCCATTTATACGTCCAATCATAAGATTCAGTTTGATTTCGAGAATAGTACCTCATTGATGGACAATAATGATTTTATGATCAATTGTTTATGCAAACCAGATTGGGAAGGTGAACGATGTAATATTTCCATTCCACAACCTTTCACTTGTTTCGGTAAGAATGTCAGTGATCCACAAGTTTGTTCTGGGCATGGTCAGTGTATTTCACAAGATAATTGTACCTGTGATGCAGGTTATTCAGGTGAAGCATGTGAAATTCCACCACCTACACCTACTATTGAATGTTATGGGAAAAATGCAAGTGATCCACTCGTTTGTTCAGGTAATGGGGAATGTATTTCAGAAAACGAATGTTTATGTGATCCTTCATGGTACGGATTACAATGTAACGAAAGCGAACCTGACCCATCCATCACCTGTTTTGGATTGCATCAAAATGATTCGCAGGTATGTTCTTCACATGGTGAATGTAAGGCCCAAGATGAATGCTTATGTTTCGCAGGTTGGGAAGGTCAACAATGTAACATAAGTGTACCTTCGGTCAATGTGACATGCTTCGGTGTACCTTTCGATGATGTACAAGTATGTTCTTCGCATGGACAATGTGTGGCCCAGGATGACTGTTTATGTGATTCGGGTTACACAGGAGAACAATGTCAATTGGTAGAATGTTTCGGTGTACCACAAACTGATCCTAGCGTATGTTCCTCCCATGGTATTTGTGTCGATGTCAATCAATGTCAATGTGAGCAAGATTGGCAAGGACCTGAGTGTTCTCAACCTAAATCTCCAGTAGATCCTGTACCAACAATGGCATCGTATGCAATTCAAAGGAGACGTTCTCTTCTCAAGAGACGTCGTGATCAACTTCCTTTTTAGGAAATAATGAAAATTGTGATTTGTGAAAAGTTTTTATTTTTGTTGTGTATTTTACTATGTTGTATTATATTATAGTATGTTGTACTGGTCTACTATTGGGTTATACTGTACTGTACTCTCTGTAGTCCACTATACTCTCTGTTGTATATTATTACATTCTTTATATTCTCTATACTGTAATTTACTATACTATCCTATACTATATTACTATACTCTCTATTCTATACTACTATACTGTAATCTACTATCCTATACTATACTACTATACTCTCTATTCTATATTATTATACTGTACTATCCTATATTATTATAATGTACTATCCTATACTATCATACAGTACTGCACAATATTATAGTACACCACTCTAAATTCTCTTTCCAACAATTTCGTGAGTTACATAAAAAAATGTAAGTTATACACAAACATATGCATGAATTTTTATCCAATCCGAATTTTTAAAATATTCCTAATATATAATGATTTAGTTGGATAATATTATGTAATTGTGAAAGGTTTTATGGTAATTATTGCACAAACCACGACAGACTATCATGAATAATTTATATGCTCGAGTTCCTACGGGTGACAATCAAATTTCTTGTAGTGATACTCCTGCTGCTTCCAGTGTCAATTCAGAGAATCATACTGTAAAAAAGTCACTGCCTTCATTCAATGAACTCGTACAAAGTATTCAATTCACTTTGAATCAGAATGTCCCAAGAGATCAAGTTCAATCGAGACAAGGTGCCAAAGGTATGACATATCATTATTTATCTACTGATTATGTAATTCGACGGATGAATGAGATTTTTGGATTTTATGGATGGAGTCATGAGATTATGGAGAGTAGATTTTATGAAAGTGAAAATTCAACTCTACCTCCTACCATGGGTGCACAACAAGAAAACAGGAAACGTTATGAAGCCTATGCCCGTGTTCGAGTTACAATTCGAGTACCTACATGGATTTATAATGACACAACCGTTGCACACGAAATATGTCACGAAGATTTTGGTTACACTCGTGGATCCTTCTCCCCAGATACTGCCATTAAAGGTGCCTGTAGTGATGCATTGAAAAGAACATGTCGTCATTTTGGAGAATCTTTGGGTAATTCACTGGCATAGGTTTCAATTTTAGAGAATAATACAATTTTTATCCATTTGACTCTCTTTAATAGCTTGCATGTCTTTGTGTAATTTTTCAGTAGCTTCTTTGTGTTTTCTGCGTCTTTCCTGCAGGGTAGATGATATACGACTCTGTTGGGAATCTATATCCGCTGGATTCATACCCAATTTAGAACGAATTAAACGTTCTTCATACTCTGCCAATAGTTTCTCATGAATCTCAATGAGAAATTGTTTCTCCTCTTTGTTTGCAAAATTATCATTATTTATATCTGATTCATACAATTCCAATTCTTTTCGGAGTTCTTCGAGAGGTATTTTACTCATTGGTGATGATGCAGGTTATAGGTTATGTTATGAAAGGTGTGTGAAGTGGTAGAGACCTGTGCATGGTTACTCTAACCCCACGGATTATGATTGGTAATACGAATAGATGCAATTATACTGTTTCACATTCTGTTTTCAACTTTTCATATATGCAGACCAATTCTCTTTCCAACTTTTCGAAATGCATTCTGTTTATATTTTTGGCGCGTAAATGAAAAGGAGTGCAATTTGTGTGAGAATAGAATGTGATGGCAGTGTGCAAATTTCATCCATATTCAATCAGCAATGAGTGTATTTTATTCTCTGATATGCATATCGTATGAATCAATCATATTCTGATCTATGTATTGTTCAGCCACGTGTTTGTCATCTTGTTCCACGTAATCCAAATGAATCTTTATAGAATGTCCATCTTCTTGAAAACTTCCTCCAAGTCCAATCAATGCTCCACGGAAAATTGGATTATCCAAGTCACTGTCTTGTGTGAAGAATGATGGTGAATGGAGTGTGAATGTTTTTCCCCCCCGAGGATCATAATGTACTGCAAAACAGCCTTCTTGTTCTCTGGACACTGAGTGGATTACATCTAATATGATATAGTTGTCAGGTGCGAAGCATTTCTCTTGTTGTTTCATGTGCTCCTGTACTTGACTGAGATCTACTTTGAATGTTCCACATGCATTGTGAAAGGTATACTGTAATTGTTGAGACATGGGATTTAAGCTTGATATGTGCGAGTTATGTTGTGATATCGATGAGAATTTCTGGAAATACATTCCGAATACTCTTTCCAAGTTTCAGCATGTTGATGCAGCTCGATTCTCTTTCCAATTTTTTCTGAATGCATTCCCGATATACAGAGGCATTTTGTTTACAAAGTTTCAGCAATGCAGCTCGATTTTCTTTCCAATTTTTTCTGAATGCATTTCACAGAAACAAGAGAATTTTCTTTCCAACTTTTGAAACGCATTATGGATTTTTTTTCCCGCGCATATTTTTTCGGAAGATTTTCCAACTGTTTGATCCTCTGGAGAGAGTTGTCTATATATTGGAGAATACATGCATAGCTCATGCTTTACTTTACAATTATACAAATATAGTAATCCATGTGACCGATTCCAAAAAATTAAACTGAATGAGTTCATACAGTGTTGTTTGAATTGATATACCATTGCCCAAATGAGTACCCACAATGATTTATTGTAAACTAATAATTAGTGCAGTGAAATTAATACGTATAATCAATCCATTGGAATGTGAAGTACGCACTTTTTCAGTGATAAAGTTATCGGAATGTTCAAGATTATTTTCTTTTTTCCATTGTAGAGTAGTTTTCAACCATTTTGTTGTAGTACTGGTATTGTGAGAGTTGGGATTTGGAATATGAAACCATAGTTGTGAATCGTGTGCATGTCCCTGGGTGAATTCACGTTCAATAGTATCTACATCTTTAATAGCTATACCATAAACCACTTGATAAAGTATACTTTTTGTTTGCTCATCTTTTTGAAATCCGTTTTGATTGATAGTAGCATTGTAGTGAAATACAGTGATATCATGTCGACTGATGACATCATCCAAAGTATTCATTTGCATTGGAGTCAATCGAGGATATTCAATGAGTACAATAGGATTTGCATTGAGTGAAGTCAAATATTGTGAAATTTGAGGATGTTGTCTCATAAGATGTTGATATGATGCTTCATTGTACTGTGACATTTGGAAGTAAATGAGTAATGGTGTGTCTCTCCCGGGGGGCATTGGTGTCAACATAATATACATTCACAAACTCCCCATCCCCACATTCTCAAAAAAATTTCCCACTTTCCAAACATTTATAAATTTCCAAATATGGTTAAACAGAATGTTCAGAAAATAATGAAAGTGTGTGTATAAATAGTAGAATTTGCAAGAGAATTACAACAAACCATGACAGACTTACCAGTAAAGACGATCGTTGATGAATCAGAGAATGATGAAAGTATTTTACGTGAGTGTGCGTTGAAGTATTTCATGTATGACTATGTGAAATGTCAATGGAATGCAGATTTTGGTGAATATGCATCGGAGATCCAGGAAGCCTTATACAATTATTATGGTTTCACATTGTGTAAACAGACACATATTGAAGGATACAAATATTCCAAGAGAGAATTCAAAAGATTGATTGAAAGCGATAAATCCAAAGTAGGAGCATTTGAAGTCGTTTCACGTCGTGCACCATTAATGTTCAGTTATGAGGATTTGAAGAATGATTTGATGGATACATGGTTTCATGCCAATCCTGCCGTTGGGTTGCATTTCTTTTCGAGTTTTGTGACTGCTCTACTGAGAGAAGCATCTTTGTGTGATGAAAGAGATTCACAGAAGGAACTGGATGATTATGAGAACAAGCTGACCAATGTGAATATTTATCATGTTGAACCTTTGAGATCAGGACAAAATAATGATGACAGTGAGGAATTGGAAAGTTTTCTCCGAAAGTTTGCATCACTTGGAAAGGAATCAGATGATGTGAGTGCTCAAGTTGTTCAAGAAGATGGACAAAGGGTTGTGGATGATTTTGCCAAAGATGTGGGTATTGTTTCCATTGATGATTGGGTGTACATGGCTCAAGAGTCTATTGGTATGAGAATTATCAAAGAGTACAGAGACAAATTTTCATTTTACAGGGAATGTGGTATTGGATCTGAATCAGACGTACTCATTGAACGTATTGCAGTACCGGGACGTGTACATCCAGAGGTATGTTTCTCCATGAATCAACCCATGTTAATTGTATTATCATGCAAAAGGGATTGTTCCCCAGTGGAGGAATCATCAAGATATCTTATTGCTGCCAATTTGAACATGTGTGCTGAGATGGTTAAAAACTATTCTACCATAGATGAACATTGTGTAGCATCTGAATTTCTCAATTCTGAAGAAGGTAAACAAATTTACAAGGATTATATGCTCTAATGAAATGAATTTATCAGAATATTACAATTGAATATTTTTCAAATCTTTTTGTTCCCATTCGAATTGAAAGAAATCTTGTACAAGTGGATCGGATGATTGTGATATTTTTTGTGATGTAGGACCATGACCATCATTCTTGGAGAAATCAAATCCAAATGGAATATCCATGTCAAAAAGTGACGATAAAGAACCATCATCACCATTATCCACCTTTTCTTGAAACTTTACTTTCTTTTTCTTCGCTGTAATCGAATCCCCCAACTCACTCCAATTCCTCTTCTTATTTGAAGTATCCTTTTTTGGAAATTTATGAGAATTTTTTTCTGTGATGTTTTGATATTTTTTTGTAGTGGGGCTGTACTCGAGTATTTTCATTGTCTTGGGTTTTTTCTTGTCGTCTGTTTTGGGTGTTTGTGTAGCTGGAGATTTGTCCACAAGTGGAGAAGAGTTTATCTCCCCCATAGGTGAAATGTATTCATCTTCCGAATGTGAATAATCTGATTCATAGTTGGACTCTTGAATCGTTTTCCTGTTTTCATCTGCAAATCGATTGGACCCATTGATAAAACTCACGTAACCGGATATTTCGCAAGTTCTGAAAAAGTTGATACCTGTGTAATCCTCATAGCATTTTGCCATTCGTTCTCTGCTTCCAATGTCAACAAAGGCAACACCTGATCCATCCTCTTGACGAATCAATGAACAATTCCCATTGACAAACAATTCAGGATCACTCGTTTTCACCATGGAATATTGAATAATTGACTTACTCTTTTTCCAAAACGAATCCGATTGAAGAATATTCCTTCTGGGAAATACTCCTTTTTTGCGTTCACTTTGAACAGTACGCACATAGTTTTTGTATATCATAGGTTTAGGTAGGATTTGAAACCATTGTGCATCAATTTCTTCAGTAGAATCTGTGTCGGAGTCATAATGAGAGTTTTCATCATTTTCATCATCAGGAGCATATTGTTGATTGAGATGCAATACTTGATAGAGTAAATATTCCTTTCCTTTGAATTCGGAACGTTTCATGGTGTATGCCCGTCTCATGACAATGTGCCAATATAATCCCACTGAATCCATACGAGATAATTGATTCAATAAAAGCACCGTTGTACTTGGAATATGTCTATCCACTGGAAGTAAATTATGTTTTCTTTCCAATTCACCAATATTGAGTTTCAATAAATATCCAGCTACAGCTTTGACACCTTGATAGTTTTCTCTACCACTTTGCAAACCCATGGTTTTCATAAAACGATCAAAATAATCCGAACCTTGAAGCTTACCATTGGTAGAATACTTGTTATTGGTCTCAAATACACACCAACGTCTGGACTTGCCTGTCAATCGAAGGGAATCTTCATGATTGGTACTAAAGAGAAAATCAGCATAGAATTTAACCTTTCTCTTGGATTGATACTTTCCATTGATTAAATCCTCAGTTTGAGTAATCATGTGCTTGAGATTATCCATTTCTCTCTTTGAATCCACATTTAATTCTTCAATGTAGACCAACATCTTCTCATCAAGAAAAGCATTGAATTTCGAGCCAATTTCTTTCATCTTGACAGTAATGCAATTTGCACCGAATGCATCCAGAATGACTCTGAGTGTAACACCTTTTCCTGAACCTTCATTTCCGATACTAACGGGACTTGTGTGATGTTTGACATGAGGACTCTGAAACTTTTGAGCAAACCATCGAATTATCCAGTTGAATATTGCATCATCTCCATTACAAAATATTTTGTGCAAATGTTCAAAGTAGGTGGATACCATACCTGTTTCATCATTCAAATCCTTTTCATAGGCAGCGATACATTCATCATAACTCCATTTAAGACCCGAATATGAATTCAAATACAGTGTACCATTGGATTTGTAAACGCTACTCATTGTACTTGTCACATCCTTGGGAGGGAAAGGACGAAAGATCATTTGTTGTACCACAAGTGACATGTGAGGATACATATCAATGAGATCAATTGGATACACATTGGATCGTCTATTACTCTTATTACAAGGTAACATGGCTGTCAATGTAAGCTTCACATTAGCACGTTCTTTACGAACAATGGAAACACCATCCTCAGTAATGATTTTGATGGCATAACGATCAGTTTGTCCCGATAAAGCCAATACAGCTACAAAACGATTAATATAAGGCATGGCCAGTTTAGCCAATTCGTATGCCGATGGTAACTGTTTGACATCTTTGATTGCTGGATAGTTGGGATATACAGCAGCAATTTTTTTCATGAGAACATCAGAAGAGAAAACTTCTCTATTGAATAGAGATATGTAGTCTGGGTTTTTCAACATCATGGAAGATATATTGGAATTTTGTCCAATGGAAACTTGATCAGGAGAGTCCACCGCATTGGTAAGAGTCGAACCAGAACCTTGAGTACACTTGATGGAAGAAAAATCAGAATCTTCACTAGACGACGATTCACTAGACGACGATTCAGAACCCTGAGTAAACATTTCAATGAAAGTGAGTTGTGTTTTCAGATAACTGCATTCAAACCAACATCCACAAATATATGGAACTTTTACACACAAACATTTTTTTTTGCACCGCGCTTTCCCTCGGGAATTTAGGTAGAGTTTCAAATTGGCGGGAGTGTAACACAGAGAGAAAAAATACCCCCCAACACACATTTATAAATATTCCTAATATGGTAAATTTGATTGGATGGAGAGGAGATAGAGTGGATGGAGTGAGGTTTATTTTAAGACCATAACACAGTTCTATTTTCATTTCGTCTAAAACATGTACAGCAAAGTATTCATATTTGTAATTATTGCATTGGTTTTAGCATATTGTGAACAAGTAAATTCGTCTATTGTGGGAAAAAAGTGGGTATATCCATGGAAATATCAGAATACAGGTGATGCTACTGGGGATGTATTTAAGAAGCGTTCTAAGAATTCTTCTGTGAAAAACAATGTCACTGTGAGTGAATATCGTGATACTTGGTTGACAAGGAATACCTATTTCTCTGGAGTTGTTCCGGGTAATGGACAAGAGATTGATGTGAATTTGTATACTTCTCCGAGTCCGGGTACATTGCAACATGTTCAATTGCAATTGGAAGGATTGTTGAATTTTGATCAAGATTTACAGCAAGGTGAGTCATATGTAGCAGAGATTGTATTGTATGTGAGTGCAGGTGGATCTGAGACGATTAGTATTAGAAAATTGTTTGGTGATTCGGGTCCTACGGGAAATGTTCCTCTATTGTCGAGTAACACTAATTTGGATTATACTGTGAATACGCCCAATGTTTGGACTGGTGGTCCGTTGACAAATGGTGTGGAGAATGTCATTGCTGCAAAACATTATTTGGTACATCCTGGTGATCATGTTGATTTCCATTATTTATCCTTGCAAGATATGCGTGTGGATCCATTGCATCTTAATTCAGGTGAACAGATTCGTATGCGTGTAGCATTGCGTGGATTGACTGCAAAACCAGGCTCTGCGGGACCTCTACCTGATAACAATTACGAAGGTTTACAAATTGTTGGAACTTTCAATTGGCAGAATAAGTTTCCATAAATGGTAATTTTATTTTGTGGTGGATGAGATGAATTTTTTCTGTGTGTGTGTGTAAAAGTGTTACAAACACCCTAACCATGTACCCACGTTCCAAGATTTTATTCATTTCTTGCTACATGTAAGTCGAAAGTGTCTTTCAACAGAACCGCGTCTATCATGTATTTGTTCATATTTGTTCATCATGCGACTGTTTCCATAGTCAAACAGATAATACTTATCATTGTAAACACCCCATTGTTTACCTGAATCATAATCTGAGAACCATGAAGGGAATTTCATGTGAGGAACATGTTTGTGTAAACGAAATTTAGACCTGTCCGCAGGTTTTGCTCTTGGCATAATCAATTGAGTACAATCTTCCGAAATCGCAATACACGGTAAGAAATATTTTGCATATGGTGTATTTTTTGTAATTTCCCATAAATGGTATTGGTAAAAATTGGCTTTGCCTTTTGAATCGTGTGTGATTTTGACTACCCAATCCTTGTTTTGTGGGTGGATGTATGTAGATCGTGTTTTACCTTTACCTATAAAGTATTGCTTGAGATTTTCATCCCATTGAAAAATCGATATCGGTTGACCCAATAAATTTGTACCATTGAACAAATTATTAGAAAGATACCAACGACAACGACGTTCCTTCCAATTTTCTATTATTCTGTATTTCCATGCGAAAGAATCATTTCTGTATGAATTCCTAAGTATAATTCCAATCATAATCATCATGGTCATCATGTGACACATGACAAGAATAGAAAATACTAAAGGTTTCTTATAAAAGTATGAAATAAAACGTGACATGGTATGACTCTTGGTGCATCCGGTATCGCTTGTCAAAATGTCATGTGGTACGGTTCATCAGAAGGAAACATGACATCATCATCGTACGGATACCGTTGTGACCTTGCTTTATTGGGTACATCAGAAACCTTTTTATAACGCCATGGTATGCATGAAGGTAACTTTGGGTTATGTTTCAGATAATATGTCTTGTCTGTACCCGTTTCACCGTAAATTACATATATTTCAGGATAGGTTTCTGTCATGGTAGCTAGGATGCAAGTTATGGTGATTTCTGGATACCCCATGGATGGGGGAATGGTAAGTTTATTCCTGAAGGATTCTTTGATGGTATCTTGCAAGTTGATCTGGCAGTCCATTGACCCAAGCCATAAGAACTTCAACTGGCAATACATCAGCTTGTATACTGGTTTCCAAACTTAAACCACTTGATATCATATCTGTAACCAATTTGTTACCGAAACATAAAATATCGTCCTTGTTCACAGGCAATATACCAAAAACAGAAAAGGTCCCTGATGATGGACCCGATCCCATTTTTGAAAGGAATTCATCGATTAGTTCTTGTTTCTCTGGTTCTACGATGGTAACCGAACAGCTCGTCCCATACTTTCCAGTTTTAACTACCTTTACAAAGAATGGTGTTATTTTGTCGACCAAGTCATGGAGATCCCGTTCAAAGTCTTCCAGTATACAAGGATAAGATCCATCTAGTTGATTTGCAGAACAAATAAGCATGCGGAAAGGTATGTTTTGTTTACTATTACCATGGAAACATGCGACGTATTTTGTCATGGTTATGATTATCCCCCAGGAAAAGGTTTATGGGACCTGGGTACCCATGCGAAAGTTTAATTACCTTAAAAGGAATTTTTCTACTTTACTGAATAAGTCATAGAAATCACGTCGAAGTTTTTGTATTAAGGAAAGGTTTAATTTATAACCCACAGGACAAAGACATATGCTGAAATACAGAACTTCTGAACGACAAAAAACATGTTATGATGATTTAGACACTCTTTATAATTGCAAGATTGAAAAATGAAGATGCATTACACTGTGGATAGGAATCATGAAATTTGATGACAATTTCTACTTGTGGATTCCCAATGGTGACATGTGATGGAATTGTCCATGTACGATTCTTACCCCACTTTAAACAGAACGTCTCAATGAATTTCCAATATTTAGAACAATTTTCCTTATTCAAAATTGAACCATCTTGTGTGATATCAATGAAGAAACCATTCAATTGTTGACATAGATTTTTCATTTCATGTCTCATTTCACTGAATTTATAATCGATACGAGCATCGGGATCAATTTTACCCAATGAACAAAGCTTTATATAATGTTTTGACGTATGAAATAGAGCAAGATCACAATTATATGGTGTCATGTTGATGTCGATCACCAAACCAATTCCATAAATCATCCAAAAAAAATTGCACCCATCACCAAACAAATTCCACAAATTACTCGAAGTTGCACACAAATCAAGATCAAAATTGGAGACAAATTACTCGAAATTGGACACAAATCAAGGCCAAAGTTGGAGACAAACCATTTCCCACAGATTACAAAAAATTATGCACCAAACAAATCGAGAAAACTTTCACCTGTTTTCCACAAAATTATATTTCCTAATATGTATGATACAAAAAAAAATGGAATAAAATGATAAAATGAGCAATAAAGTGTACGATTATTGAAACATAACTCACCTTGCGACTTTGAAACAATGACAGGATCTGAATCATCTATGAAAAAGAATAAGAAGCAACCTCCTGGAGACAATAGTTTCCTCAATGACATTATGTCAGGATCTTTGAAAGGTGGTAATTCCAAGAAAAAAAAGACTTCAAGGAAGAATGCAGAGCCTAAACGAAAGATTGTTGTACCTGATTTACCTGTTGGGGCAGATGATGATCATTCGAGTGAAGATGAAGCATTTCATCCACCTACTAAGAAAAAATCTTCTACAAGAGGTGATTTCGGTGGTAATGATGAACGTATCGTAGATTCACCACCAACCACATCTTCTGTTCCTGATCCATTGACAGTGGTAGAGGAAGAAGATTATTCATTGAAACGCAAACGTAATCATGATCCTACTATTTTGTCATCACCCACTGAGGAAAAGGAAAAAACGGACACATTCACCAGTTCCACCGATGATAAACTACCAGCCAAGAAACGTGTATGTTATGAATTCATCAAAGCATTGAGTCAACGATTCCCTGAAAAGAAAATTGGTGCATCCTTTTTGGATGATATTTCCAATATGCGCAGAAATAATATTCAGAATGGAATTTATTATCGTGGACAAGTTACTATGGAATATGGTAATCATATCAAATTGGGTGCTTACGGTCTCGTACAGTACATGCGTCAATATTTTGAAGTTGATATGCCCTACCATGCATTCATGTTGAATCGAGTTCACGACAAACCCTACGGTATGACAACTCCACTCTACAACACAAGTATTCGAAAAATCATTGACAGTATCAACGATCGTAAAAGAGCTGCAAAACGTTCGGAATGGTTCAACTTTGCAATGACACAGGTGATTAACAATGAGAAATTGGTTGATAAGTTGTACAAGGAGTCTTGCAGTGATGCGGGTTGGAAAGAGTTACACAAGGTACTTGAAAAAGTGTGGAGACACGATCAGAGTAAGCGGTACAAACAAGTGCGTATTTGGAAAACAACTTATGTGAGTACTTTTGAATCGGAAGCATTTGATCAGGATGCTTGGAAGTATATCACTTCAACATGGATCAAGAATTGGTGTGAACGTACATGTCAATCTTCTGTGTTTGTGAAAAGTGGTTCCAAAGATAAGGATGGTCATTCCTTGGGTGATCAATCTGGTGATGATGATGATATTATGCATCATTCTACAACATCTCGGTATAAGATGGTTGATTTGGATATGTAATTACTTTCACTATAATATACATGTCTTACCATAACTCACTCTCGTTGCATCTTTTATGTATGCGTGTTATCGTATGGACCATTTTCAATATTCTGTAAATACTGCCAGACAATTGTATAACACTCATTTGAATTACTTACACAAGGATAATCAATTATTTCTTGAATCGTTGTGTCATGAGAGTTTTTTTGAATTTTGTGAGGAGAGTAATGTTAATGGGTTATCCCCTGGGAAGAATCTCTACATACATGAACCTTTCATACATAAACGTCAATTGGATCGATGTCGAGTTACACACTATTACAATCACATTAACTATGAATTGAAGGAACGTTACGGTTGTGGTACAGATTGTAGATCATTGGTTAAATGGTATATTTACAAATTAGGTTTCTTTTGGATTGTATGGGTTCATCCCAATCGATTTACATGGTATTCTAAAAATCATCTATTATGGATCAACGTGGCAAGATCATTATTCGTATCCATCTATCTTGATCTCAATAGAGATATGAACTTATTCCTAACATGGATGGATTCATGTGGTTTCACTGAATATCTATTGAATCTCAATCGTAAACGTTTACAGTTTAAAGAGAATTATTTGGATGTATTGGGTTCATACCATTCACATTATTATATGCAAACAATGGAATACGACATTCCCAACTCAAACACCTGTACTCATTTCAATGGATTTACCGATCGTTTGGGTGTCATTCCTATACGAGAGCCTAATATTCCAGAAGAATATTCTAAAATCAAACGTGTATTGGATGAATTGTGTCGATATCAAAATATAACCATTGTGAGAAAATTGAGATTGCATGATTCCAATAGAAATGATGGGGATTTTATACCATTTGAATACAGAGAAAAATGGATTCGATCTACTTTGGATTTGGATGCTTTATTGTCAGTATCCTCAGGAGCCGTTAAAATATACAAGTACACTGTACATTTGTTGGAAATCGAATTTAAGGAAACTATGTTTTGCAGAGATATCAATATGTTACGATTGTACCTTGAACGTTCAATCATCAAACATGTTACTCAACATTTTATGTAATTCTTTGTGTTTGTTTTTTGGGTTTGTCTTCCTTGGGTATAAGATATTCACTTTGAGAAATTGAATCGTAATATTTTTCAACACATTCCAAACAAGATTCCACCCATCCGGGTTCTTGAGTATAATCTCCACTCAATAGGTAGAAATTTCTAAAATTGTTAAGACGTTTGAATAAATTGTTGTAATCCATGAGAGGCATATCTTGCACAAATTGTGATGCATTCTTTGTATAACGGAAACTAAACATTTCCAACGATTGCCATGATTTCTCATTGATATATGTATGAGTATTTCCAATTTGGTTTTGTATCCATTGACGTAGTAAATCACCATTTTCAATCATATTTTTGGGTAACCATTGCATTTCACTGTTGTTTACTCTGGGGGATTTTCCTCTTAGTTCAAATGGAATGAATGTGTGTAATAAATCTGCACATTGCATGTTGTTGTAAATGAGTATGATGTTTTGTGAATAATATACAAGTTGATTGAGAGGTGTATCATTGGTATATCGATTCCACAATTCACTGGAATTCCACCAAGGTATGGAAAAGTACAAGTACAACTTCATGGCTCTGTACAAGAAATAATGTTGCTCCACAAGTGACTTTGCTTCTTCAATCCATCTCACATCACTATCAATACGCATAAATGCACTTTTCGCTCCTGTAAACACCACTTTCTTTGAATACCACTCTCCATAACCATCTGAACTCACCACATAACACCCACTCCCACTATCATATCCAATTCTTTCAATACTACAATTGAATTTAAATGATATTCCTTTTTTAGAAATATTGAAAATGGAGTGGCAGAGGTTTATATATCCATTTGTGATGAGAGATTGGGTTGGTAGTTGTATGCGTTGTAAAGTGAGATAGGCTTGATGTGCGTTGATTGGATATTCGAATAGTGGATAACCAATGTTTTTGATGAATGATTGTATTCCATTGTCTTTGTATAATAATGAATAATTGGCATAGATTTGTGGGAATGTGTATTGAGGCAATGATACTTTGTTTTTCTCCATATATTCAATGAATTGTTGTTGATTGTAATGATTGTTACCGGATGATGCAATGGTTTGTGTATTGGGTTCTTCAATGGAGGTTATATTCAATTGGTGTAGTAAAGATTGTACAAGTACATCCTTACCTTTAAAGAAACGTTGAGCACATCCTTCGATTTTATAATTGTTTTCATTATTGTAATCAAGTGGATTCAATGTTGCTGAGGATAGTCGTCCACCTACTCTATCCGATTGTTCTACACACATTACACGTAATTCAGGATTTCTTTTGTGTATCACATAGGATAAATATAGTCCTGTGATTCCTGCTCCAATGATAATTAGATCCACAGTGTCAGTCATGGTTTGAAAAGTCACTCCTTTTCAATAATGTGTTTCACAACTCGATCTATGGTATCCTTGACAAGTACCATAACTTCACAATAACGATTCATATACAGAGTCAATTTATACAATTGTGAATCTCCCGACATTCCCATGATTTTTACAGTAAAACAATCAATAGAAGATATGCGTAACATTGTACGTTCACCACTTTTCTGTACAATTTCTACGAAATTCTTATGTAACAAAACTTTGTATTTATCAGTCATGGTGATGGATATTATCATCAAATAAATACACATATACACACACACACACAAATCTTTGCCTCCTGTTCAAAATTAAATATTGCTTAATTTGGAAATTATAGTAAATGAGATTGTGTTTTTAGGGAGATGGAGAGAGACACGAGATAAAGCATTATAAAAAACCATGACATTGTACAAATCTAAAAGATTCAAAAGAAAATATTCTTATTCTTCTCGTGGAAAATACTCTCGATTCAAGTACAATACAAGGAAAAGATATTCAAATTACACTCAGAATACATCCTCCAGGGGATACTTCCAACAGGGTAATACAAAGTATCAACGTTCACGTAAAATTGTCAATGATAAACTCTATTTGACATCGTACATGTATTTGAAAAGACGATTGGGTTCCATCAAACAGATGTACACATTGTTCAACAAACAACTCAATAGCAAAGAAAAGCAAATTGCTAAAAATTTCTATTCCAGAGCAGATTCTGTAGTCTTGTTCCGTTCTCAGAGCAAATCTATGATGAAGAGATACTCCTATGGCATTCAATTATCAAATTCCTACCGGGTAATTGTCTACAAGGGCAAAGCCAGACAGTGTTCATGTCCTTCTTTTCGATTGAATCAAATCAGAAATACATATTCAAGGAGAAGGATGAATGTAACAGATTCAAGTTGCAAACACATGTTGGCATGCAATATGTTATTGAAGAATCGTTCAATAATGCCTTACGATTCATTGAAATCATCAGTACGTACTGCATTGGCAGTGAAAAAAGATTACTCCCATCGTGATGCATGGTCAAAATCATCATATCACCGGGATGAGGACAACCCCTCAGGGAAAACAAAACGAATCACATTCACAGCAGCCGGAGGATTCTTCCACGATCCCATATCCAACCTATTGTGACACACACACACACACACACAAATAAATTTTACCCAACTTCTCAACTTTTATAATTTTCCTAATTTGTAAATACGCGTTGAGTAGGCTGAGGAGGGAGATTGGTTGAATATTTAGTGTCAGTTTTTTAAAACACAACCCCCACAAAAAACAACTTGTATTCAACAACGACGAAATGGCAAATCTTGTAGCAGCAATTCCTAGTTTGATTTCTCTTGGTAAATCCATTGCAAGTGCAGTAACTTGTAATTGGTTCCCTGAATCCAGTATTATGCGATTTAAGCTTGGTGAAAGTGGTTTCAATACCGAACGATTCACCTTGATTCGTGCAAAGACTGCGCTCAACATTACTGCGATGAAATGGGTGATTACAGTAGCAGGTGCTCCTTATGATTCTCAAAGTCAGCTTCCTGATGGATTGAAAGAGACTCTTGTGATGTTGAATTTGGTTCGTCATGAGGAAGGATCCCCAATGGGAGATATCAACATGGATCTCTACAGACCTGATCAGTCTTCTCAATCTTCTTCCACGATTTACTCGAAAAAGAAGGATGTTCTCGGTGGAAAGATGTTCCACTTGTATGGATGGAAAGATCGTCAAACCTATGAGTTTGGATTCAAGAATTCTGCATATCCAGGACCAGTTCATTTGACTGAGGGTGATTCAGTCATGCTTGTGACCAAGTCAAGTGATAACTTTGATAATCCTTCACAGACTTTCCCTGGTGTTAAGGCTCGTGTGACTGGTACTATTACCTACAGACTTTTGGAAAAGTCTAAACGTGGCACTGGAGTTGATGAGAATGATGATGCGTTTGTATAAGTTGTGGATGTTTTTATTTCTTTTGATAAATTTTCTGCATGTTTATGCCCATGGTCATGTGTTTGTGAATTTTTTGAGGGATTGTTGGGATTGGGATGATGTAATGGAATCGAATCCTTGTACAAAGAGTGTGTCGAGAAATTCTTTACCACCTCTAATGTATGTAAATACACGATCATTGTGTTCAACTGCCAATTGTGATGATTGCAATAAATCGGGAACTTTTTCCAAATTGTATGCAAATGATAGGAGTACGTGTTGATTATATCTTTGAGAACCAAATAAACTTTTCATATCAATGAATTGTAAATCACGTTGAAAATTGAATGAAGTTGGAGTATTGTTGTCTCGTTGTGAAAAGTGGTAATTTTTCACGTATTCACTTGTAAGTGAACAATTGTTGCTTAGAGTACTTATGAATCGACTCATGAATTTTCCATCATATTGAACCAATCTCCATACCATGCCATATGGTGTATGTTGAATATACAACCCATGCTTCAAAACATTCTCACCTTTCACCATAGATAAATACATATACAATTGCATCTGAATGTAATGTCGAGGTGGCATATAATACGAAGTAGATAAACCTTTGCTAAAACTCGATTTGATTTCCACCAATAATTGAACACTTTGAGCTTGTACACGAATCTTCACAGGTGTGAGTCCCGGAATGAAATTACTATTATCTTTCTCAATTGAAAACCCACGTATAAATCCACTTTCAATGATTGCATCACATTTTCCACGAATCCACACTGGATTTTGAATCTCCAAGCTGTGTGATCCATTTGATAATCCAAAAGGAGATTCCACATATTTGACATTGCTGAAATTTGTCAACCATTCTTTGATTTTCTCTTCAATAAGCAAACCATAGTTTGAACTGAGTACACTGTTCAAATCTTCAGTTTTATGCTTGTATCCTCGACGAGTATCTGTTTCCCTCAGGGTATTCTCATTTCTATTTGTTGACATAAATAGTTGTTTCAATGTGCGAATAGAATGTACACTGTTTTGAGTAGTACCATTCGTAGAAAACATACGATCATGCACATGTCTGGAAAAATTTGTTCCTCTCTCGAATGAATCACCCTCAAAACAATAATCATACACAGAATGTACATCCAATGGTATCCGAAAGAAATTCAATATCCAATTCTTACACTCTTGTTTACTCCATTGAATCAATCTTTCATCTTTCTGAAGTTGTTTCCAATGTTCCAAAGGATTGACGTGCTTATTTTCCATGTTATTGTCCAAAATCTTACTACACACATCCTTTCATCAAACAAATCACTTCATTATCAATATTTCCAAATATGGTTAACGAGAAGTTTGGGTGGATTGGAAAGAAATTGTCATTTGTGAACTGACGGCTGATAGACGATTGGGGTTTCTAGCGATGGCTATCAAATTGCTTCTGGATGTTCCTTGGAGACGATTAGTTGCATCTTGTCTTTCTAAAAATCCTTCAATCGAACTTGGAGCATCAGTCATTTGTGCTTGAACCACATCTGTCATATCAAAAGGTTTGATAAACAATACAATCTTATCACCAGGAGCCATGTACACCGAACGTGCCAATTGACGAATTTTGTGCAACTGTGAAATACCTGTACCACTCACCCATGCAACAGTTCCACTACCAAATCCCAAAGTTGAATGGCGATTAATTACCAAATCATCTGCTTTCTGAACAACTTTCTTATTTTCAATACCTTGACGGAAAATTGATTGTTCATCAGTTGTTAGTGATTGACGAGCGGATTCATTTCTGATTCTGTATTCCAATGATTGGTTGTACTGTAATTCATCCGATGGTACCACATGACTGGGACCTTTGAATAGATCCAATGCTTCAGTAATCGAATGACCCGCATCCAATACTTGTAGAGACCAATTGAACACAGTATGAATCTGGAAATCTCCAGTATCAACACTCCCATTACCATTTCCCTGTGTAGGAACAATATTTGGTGTAATTTGTGTAGCAAAAGTACTGTAAAAACTCCCATCCAATACAATATTAGCCACACGCTCAACATTCTTTGATTCATGAATCACAATTGCACGTCCCTGACTTTGAATGTTTTCAGCTGTAAATTGACGCAAATAAGAATTCACTGGACGTTTACTCTTGACATACTCTCCACTTTTGTAAATAGGAGCTTTATCCATGTATCTACGTGGATTCTTTGATCGATTGAATCTATGACTCACATTGAATGAATATGGAGAATATTTAGCCCTTTTGTTTGATGAATAATACTCATCTTGACGTTTTCTCTTTCCAGCTACCATGTTGTATCTTAAGTGTTTACGAATGCAAGTTATGTTTCAATGAAGCAAATACAATATTCTTTTTTTCCTTCTCTATAATTATAATATTTACTAATATGGAAATTGTTAATTTTTTAGAATGTCATATGTTCGCGTGATTTGCATTTTGTTTTAACCACAACTCGTTTTATATTGTCTACTGTCTACACAAGTGAAAATGGCTTTCGGAAGAAGAACAAGATATCGAGATAATGCTTACTATGATACTGTGAAACGTTCAGGTATCATTCCTTTGGATCAAATGCTTCTGTGTCCAAAATACACCCAAGACAATGGCAATCAACGTGTTCAAATTATTGAAGGTATGAACCATGTTGTATGTTATTCTGCAGGAATAGCTGATCCATTTGCAACACAGCGAAATAGCAATGGTAACAAAGCTCTCATGGCTCATGTTCCACTGTACATTGCACCACGTGCAGGAACTGCCAAAGGATGTCGTATTCAAGGTAGTATAGCTCCTTGGGATATTCGATCCTTCGCAGATGATTCTATGACCGGCAAGAAAATCAGTATTTCCGTTGGAGTTGCTGTTCAAGTTGTTTCTGCAGGCCGTGCTCCCAATACCATTAATGCGTTCTTCAATGCAAACACAATTGCAGACACTGGTAAGGATCGTGTTGGAGAATACTTGCAAAAATCCATTCGAAAGGAAAAGAATCTTATCATGATTAGTCAGGGTACAATTGTTATGAACATATCTAGCGAATCCAGTCAAATCATTCCATTCGAATTTGATTTGAGAACAAAAACTCAGAGAAAGGTGGATGAAGGTGATCAACTTGTTGTGAGTATGTGGTATCAAAGTCCTGAGACTATTCCACTGGTTGTGAATATGAATGGAACTACTTATGTGAGACAATAATTTCATTTGTATATGAAAGATTATCAATTGTGAATTTATCTATTTTTTAATTCTTTTTCGTTTACCAATGATGGGATTTTTAGTCCTTCTCTTTCTCTTTGGACGTGAATGAAATATATCATTATCATCATATGATTGTAGTGAATCGTCATCCTCACTATAAACAGGTGAAACCCCTTTCTTTTTGGAAGTCATTCCACGAAAAGTACCCGATGCAACGAAATCGCCATCATTTCCCTCTATTTGAGGTGAAGAGTAGTATCCGCTATCAAAGGAATTTTCTTCAATAGAGTCATCGTATTCTTCTGAAATATCACTTCCATTGTCATCATCATTCATTCCCATAAGAAGTATATTCTTTTCCAAAGGTTGTTTCATAAATGAAAATGGATCTTTTTTAACCTTCTTTTTGCAATTGTTTCTCTCTTTCACATCTTTTTTGGGTTTATCCACTTTGGGTGTTTGAATCGTTTCATTGGAAAATGGGTTAAAATCATTCTTGTTGGATGTAAACGGATCATATATTCTTTCAACAAATTTTTCACCTTTGGAGCTATTTTGAACTGGTTCTACCTCTCTAGGAAAAGTATTTGAAACAGGTTCATTATTCGATACAGTATCCTTGTTGAATAAAATATCCTTGTTGGATAAAACATTCTTGTTGGATAAAGTATCCTTCTTTTCCTCCGTGGGTGGTTCATCATGACTTTCACCTGATAAACTAGCAAGGATACCACGTAACTTATTCATAGATGTAAGCAAACTCTTTGTATTTCTGAAATTCTCTTCAACTACGGAAATCAACTGATTCTTAAGGAAAGTTTTGTCCTTTACTGGAGGTAAATCAACTGTTTCAGTAACGGATTTGCTGGAATCGATTTTGAATGTCATGGTTTCGTGAATGCAAGTAACATGATTTGTTTTATCATGGTCCAAATTACCCCATAATCATCATTCTTTATATAGCAGTCTAACAACATCCCCAAACATAAATCATTCTCAAATGTTTTCATTTTTCCTTATATGGAAATATAATTTTGTGAGAATTGGGATAAATATTTTGAGATTGTGTGTCGAAAGGATTGTATAACCATAACTGTCGTTGAGGATTTGTGATTGTTTTTTGTCTCTCTTGAACAATAATGAAGAAGGATCATACTACTGTTAAAATGGTTACCATTAATTTCATGAATATACTCAATGGTGAGACTCCCGAGAATTATATTCAAATGGAGAATAGCAATTGTGACTATGACATGATTGAAAATGTACTCATGAAACTCACATGTGAAGATGCAGGAATTTATAAAGTGTACATGAATGACCATGTTGAATCTCAATCTCTGGATGTGGAATATTTTGCTAATATATGTCACAGACTCAATCAACAACTTGATGGATTGTGGTACAAGGTAGCATATCAGAAATATACTCATGATAAAGAACATGATCCATCTTGCAATTATACTTCTCCCAAGGATTGTCTATTGATTGTACTCAAACAGTATTTGAATGGTATTGGTCCCAAAGATTGTTATATTGCTCAAATGTCATTGTACGAGAAACATGTTGAAATCAAATATGTTTCCATTTTACATCAGGATATGTGTACACGTGCCTATGGAACCGAACACGATGACAATAGAATATGCCATCGATCACATCTTGTCTCACAGTATTTCTCACATGATAGACTCAAGGAATTATTAAAACAGGATATTTATCTTGTATAATAGACCAGCATACCAACAATTACCAATATCGTTGCACAAAAGAAACATGCAAAAAAGATTACACATGAGAATTGTATAGTATCTCTGGGTGTTAGAGCAATTGAATGTTGATAATATACATTTCCTGGTTCCAATATTTCTTCATTTTGAACATTTTGCAATGGATTGGATTCAATTTCATTTCCGATGGAATCATTTTTATGGGGTTTCAATTCATTGGGAATACGACTGTAATCATTGGATACTCTGGATTCATATTCCTCTTCAACTAATGGTGTCTGAACAGCAGGTTTAAAAAAAGTCATGTTATTGTAGTTGCAATTGTACACAAATTGAAATGCATTCGGAATACAGATCATTGGGAGGCATTTTCATGTGTGTGACAAATCATGGGTAGTATAGCGACATATTTTTCAACTCCCTCATCTTCCAATGAGTAAACATACTTGGTTTTCATATCGACTCGTGATACCTGTTGCATCCATTTCTTCTTGAGTATAATTCCAATAGTTTCTGCAATTTGATGATTGACCCAATTGTCATTTTGATGTTTGCCTCGTTGCCCCCGGGGGGGAGAATCGCTTTGAGTAACATCATAGACACGATTGCAATGTGGACACACTTCACTCACTTTGTCATTGTCATCACTCTGTTGCATACACTCATATACACTCTCAATAATTTCCATATCAATCCCTTCTTTAACACTCTCCACTTCACCTCTATGGGAACAACATTCAGACAAATCTTTCTCACTTTTCTCACTTTTCACATTTTCAACATTTCCTAATATAGGAATAATAGATTGAGGTTGTATTTGATGAGATTCGGAAGGATTTTTGTTTGGTTTCTTTGGAGATGAGTTTTCATCATCATTCTGTTGAGACGATGGAATGGTACAAGTCTTCTTTTGAGGAGGATCCCATTCTAGGGAAACATTCTCATTATTCTCTGAGGAATTGTCCAAAGGAGATTCACTATGCGGTGTAACCTCATCACAACACGGTGTAACAGTTTCACGATGAAAAGCATCATAAATTTTTCGTCTCTTTTCAACACTGTGTACAAGTTGATCAAGTTTTTTCAACATATTCATGACATTGGATTCAATCCCATGACTTGAAATTACTGTGTTGCATATCTGACATTTTTCACTCACATCCATTGTAGAACAATTCAATGCATGGTTGTTGTTACATTTGTAACATAGTACATGTTTACAAGGATAAATCACACAAGGATTCCTCTCCACATTACCAAATTCAAAAGGTTCCATACATACATAACACGAAGCCTGCTCCTCTAATTTACCCAATAATGAATCAATAGTCTCCTCATAATCAATGAATTTACGAACATTGTTATATATTCTTTCATAAATAGGATTCAATTGGTTGTAAATATTCCTCAAACTAAGATGGAGTTCGTTGCAGTAAAGATCAGACATGTTCCATTCGAGCAGTCAAGCAACACAATATATTCCCCCTGTCACATCATATGAAATTACCAAATAAGGAAATTTGTATAAATTGGGGTGGATGGTTTTACAAAGTGTGTGATAAAGGTGTTAGCAAAGAAACCACATCTCACTTTAACCATGTCTCTCGTTGAAACTCTAGGTGATTTTGAAAAGACAGTAGAAACCTCTCAACATCCAATGTATGTCAATTTGAGAAGATTTGTATCTGAAACAAGGGCTACATTCAACATGAAATTTAAATATGAGGATCAACCGATTCAAAGAATTCAAGCATTGATTTCAGCCATTGCAAAGAAAGGACTCAATATTAATTGGTTTGAAATTCTACCAAGTTATCGGAATCAGGAGAATGAGCATTTTGATCTTCAATTTGTACCATCTTATTCCAAAAGGTTTGCCACGAGGATTGTAGAAGAGAATGATTTTTCTCAACATCCTGTGTTTTACACTGCTCTCGAGTTGGATGTGATTCGTAATTTGAAGCGTGAGCTTGGATGGAATATTGTTGTCAAAGTGGATATGAGGAATGAACCTGGACGTTTGTCTGAATTCCTTCAAATGGTTCGTGATTTCAAGTTGGATGATGGAAGAGAAGCAAGTGACTTTTTGTTTAGTCAATTGAACATTGGTGCTGATAATGTGTTGGTACTTGAGCCAAGGTTGTCCAAGTTTAAACCTGATGAATGAATCATCCACGATGGATATATTTTTATATCGGAGTAAATGATTTACTTTTCTCTCATAAACTGTTGAATACGTTTGCGAATATTTTCCTCCTGTTGGATAGCAATATACAAATCACTGGGTTTCATAGTCTCACGGGATCTATTGTGTGTATGAATCGACGCATTATTCATCAAATCTTGAATATACTGTTCAGCTGCTTCATGAATGGTGTTTACTGCATTTTTTGATATGCAATAGGATTTGTGTTCTTCAGTGAGGGAATATTCATGTTTGTGGTTCTCGTTGGATTTTGAACGGGTTGTACGTGAGTGTTCATTATGAATACCCATGGTATATATTCTCTGCTCTTCGAAACGTTCCAATTCGTTCTTGATGGTATTGTATATAAAAGTCCTTGGAATAATATGACGTTTTCCACGTAGAATTTCCTGCAATTGAGGAAGAGTGTATCCGATTTCATAACAATATTCACAAATGAATTTTTTGAGGAACCATGAACGACGCATTGTTTCGTCCACATTGTTTGCTTGTAAATTCAATTGACATGCATATGTATAAGCATGGGAATAAAGTGGACATTCATTACGCCACCACGAATGCACTTCTTTATCTTTGGAATCACCCATACGTTTTATAAAAGACTTCCAAAACACACGCTTCTCCAATTCACCATATCTTTTCTCAACTTCTTTACAAATATTTTCATCAACGGGAGTTTCAATGATATTACCATTTACAGATTCACCATCTGAATCAGACTCCTCAGAATGACAATCTCCATCCCCCAGGGAACGGTTCAAATTATCGTACATATCAATTGTTTTTTGAGCAATTTGAGGCATATTGAGTTATGGTGTGATAAGTCACTTAAAATATCCTTTTTCATACACCATCCATACTCATCCTACTCATTTAACCATATTTGGAAATATTAAAAATTGTATTTGTGTGAAAATTACCAAGCTTGTGAGGCTTTTTCTTCACTTGGAGTGAGGGTTCTCTCTGTCAATTCGTCACCAGTACCTTCTCCAGAATACTCTTTAACGAATAAATCCAATACATGATCAGGAATAGCACCTGGCATAATCTGGTTAATAAATGCCACTGTCTTTTGTACGTCTTGTCCTTTACTATTGTAGATTCCATCCCATATACTACGATATGTTTTCTTTTCTCTCTCTTCTGCTTCCAATGCCTTTCTTTCTGCTTCCATTGCCTTCTCTCTGGCTTCTTTACTCTGTGCTTCCGCCTCTATTTCACGTGCACTCTTTTGCTTGAAGAAATCCGAATATTTGACAAAAGGATCTGGAAGGAATTTCTTGAGACGTCTTTCGAAACGGATTAAATCACGTATTAGTGGAGCTTTGGCGTGAATCGATTGAAAATAATTGTATATCGCATCGAGAGATTCCCTTATGGATCCATCTTCATTGAGAATGGGTTGATAGACTTTCCATTGTGAACGATCTGAATCGGTCAATGTTGGAGGCATGGTTCTCACACCTTGTTCACGTGGATTCATATAGAATAAATGTCGACGTTCTTTGAGAGCTTCCAATTTCCATTGTAACCATTTACCTTGAGGCAATAATAATGCACCAGTATCTTTCAATCTACCCGATAGTAAATCTTCCATACGACTCTGCTGTTCTTCCATGTCACCTGCATTGATTTGCAACCATTGACGATAAGGTCTGAGAATAGTATTCAACGTTGAATTGTTAATGATTCCTCTGGAAGGTGCTTCCAAAAACTTCCAAGATTCCCAATTCTCTGCCAATACAATGAGATTAATGTACATATCACTATCAATACCATTCTTGAATTGAGTATTCAGTTGATCAAATGGCTTATTTTTGACAAGTCTTACATAATAGTAAATATGATTCAATGTTCTGAGTATTTCCATAAATTGTTCATCTGTAGCCTTTTGAGGTACTTTTGTATTGGTTCTGTCTGTGAGATATACCTCATTCATCTGATCATACAAAGGTTTAACCTCATCTTTGAATGCATATTGTTTTTTACCAACTTTCTGAATAGAAATATTCATATATTTTTCATCACTCTTTGTCATGTAAATTAGTTTGTAGGGACCATCGGCATAACGATTTTCCACTTGATTTTGACTCAATTGCTTTTGTGAAGGGTTACTTTGAGGATTAAAATCATCCTGCATGGCAATATTCACTGGATCAAAACCTGTGGAAGTTGAAGGATTCATGAGTAATGGTTTGTCAATTCTTCCATTCCTTCTTTGCATACACACAAATACCTCCTCCTTATACACACAAATACCAATCTTTTTCAACCTTTTCACACACCTTTCACTTTTATTAAAATTTCCATATTTAGTAAAGTTGTGCAGTTGTGTATTGGAGTTTTCCACCCACTGTGATTCCGTCGTATGAGGAAGCTGGATTAGACAATTGATACTTGACAAGCATATAAATCTCTGCATTACGATCCAAATGCAATTGACCTTTCCATGTGAATGTATCACGATATTGAGTAGTATAATCAAGCACACAAGCATTCTGAATATCTTCAACTCCTTTCAATTGACAAGTCTGTGTCTGAAATGTACGACCATTGATGAAATTATTCAATATACCACCCACTGTAGTCATTGGTGCTTGAGCATCGGTGAAATCAATCACTCCGGGACCCTTCACAGGCACTGGTGATCCTAAAAACGCATCTCTCAATTGTGCCTCTGGTTCACCATCCAATTTATACAATAACGCACTCTGAATACGAACATAATCCGGTTGTGGTAGAGATTCGGTATTCAAATGACCCATACTAGCTTCAAAAGTAAGATTTGTCAATGTGACTGGTGCATTAGGTTTCAATAGAATGGCTTTGGTAACCACATTGTTGGAATCCAATTCAAACGAGAAATAGGTTTCTTGAACATTACCAAGTCCTTTCATATCGAATACTTGAGCTTTACCATAAGACAAGAAGAATATAAGAATATAAATCACACAAAGGTTGAGGAGGATAAAGTGAGTCATGGTGATCAATTTTATGTATGTGCATACAATGTACGACGTGATTGACGATGAATTTGAGATTGATGCATTGCATAATAGGCAATTAACATAGCATCACACTTGTCATGTACACGATCTTTACCATGAAAATATCGAGTGCCTCTTTTGTTATGAATCATATTGAATCGACCTGAATCTGTTAATAAATCACTCTTGTCTACATAACGAACAACATATTCTTTACGTTGTTCATAATTCAAATGTGTCATACCTATGAATTTGTGCATACTTCTCGGTGAGATGATATAGGTCTTTTGAGGATAGGATGCATATAGCAATTGTTCAATATCTTTGAGAGTACCCATTTCACGTGGTGGTTGCTGTTCGACAAATACAAAAGTAGCATCATTGAATTGTTTGGAATATTCCGATAGACATGCATTCAAACGTTCACATATCTGAGGCGATCCCTGAAATACACTCTTGTTACACTTGATCATTACATCCTTCGTTGTATGACAATTTCCAAATTTGTATAAATTAATAGAATGAGCATCGATGAATTTTAGTGTGTTTGTGTTGTAGGAATCGAGTATGCATTTCTTTTCCAATTGTACGAATCCAAATGCAAAGGATAAATGTTGTGTTCCCACATCTATACCAATTATTTCGATATAATCTTCATTGAGTTTACCACATTGTACTTTGTCTATACATTTACTCTGATGATCAATGACTTGTGAATGATATTTCCTCTCGAGATATTCTTTGGGTGGAAAGAATTTACTCTTTCTCCCCCGTGGACGTTTCACATGCCTATCAGAGAATTCATAACGTTCATGTGTCATGGTTTGACCCAATAAATCACTTTACTTCATTTTTTTTTGTAATGAACACATTCCCAAAAATTTTCACACTTTTCACAACTTTAATATTTCCTAATATGGTTAAATAAATTTTAACGGATTGTGCGACTTGATTCAACAGCCAGTTGGAAAAAGGTTACAAAGTCTTGGATACACATAATATCACGTGTATATTGTAGTTCAGATGCATTGGTAAATTTACTTTCCTTGCAAATCCATACAAGAAAACACTTGTATATATCAATCATTTCATCAATATCGTCATCTTTCAAAGATGAAGAATCTTTATACCCATAATTTCGAATGAACTTTTGAACAATTTCAATTTGATTGAGACGGTGTCGTGTATCGATGTACATTGTAGTGTAAATGAGTTATGTTTGCAATATATGGAGCGAATTGGGATGCTTCCACGAATTATTGGAATGGAATATTGACATTACTGTAAACCATGTCCAATGTTCTTAACGACTCCTCGAATGGAAATCTATCAAAACATGTAGTATACATACCAACAGATCAATTATTTTGGTATCTAGCCGATTATATTAATACAATGGAAATAACCATTGATTCTCCCGATTCATTGAATAGCTTTGAAAAGTATTCTAAATTCGTATTCCGTTGGGAATCTATACATGAAATTTATAATCATTGGATGAAATATACAAATATACGTTCCATGGTGGAATCCATCGCAGAAATGTGGACAAGATTACGTGAAAAGTATGATCGGAGATATATTCAATTATTGGGTGATAATGTACCCATTGACAAATGGAGTAGAGATTCTCGTATATTGTTGAAATCTATGAAAGAATGTGGTGTCTCAATTGGTTCATGGAGAACTCATCTTGAATCATTTACAAATGTATTGAAGAATATACCAGAGGATTACATCTAATAGATACGTGTACAACTCTCATTTCTATACATTGTAAAAAGACTTTGATAAAATGCTTTGTTAACGACGTTCCCAGGTCGAACTCCTTCCAAAATATTATAATCAATGAAAGGATAAAACACATTGTCACAAATTTCTTTCCATACTGCATCATTACGCTCAATACGCCATAATGTACAACCTCTATTATTGGTCCACGAATAAAAATATCCACAAATGGCTTCACTCAAATGAATTTGACTCATTACTTGTATCCAATAACCCAATTCAATTTCTGTGTAAGGTCCAGTTTGTTCCTCATAGAATCTAGACTTAATTTCCAATACTGCATATGTTTTCTCATCAGGATATTCTTCCCTCGGGGAGAGATTTGTCTGTATTTGATCCAAGATATCTGTTGAATTTTCCCTCAATGCACAGATTTGACTCCATAAATCTTGTTCAAGTGTAGAAAGATTGTTTTTGGTAGAACATTTGTTTGAGAATAATTCCCTATTGAACCGAACCACTGCATCAACCGTTGAAGCAATACGATAGCCTTCATCATGAAATTTCACTTGCTCCTCAAAACACAACAACGGATTCTCTTCAATTAATTGCTGCTGCGCTAATTCCTCTTTAACATGACCCGAATTGAGTATTTCAATGAGTTTGGGTGATTTCTCCTTTTCTTTGAGTGTTAATTGTGATATGTCAATCAATAGAGGTGATTCTATACCATGTTTCTGTAAATCAATGATAGCCACATTATCATCACATTCCGATGATACATAACCATGATATTGAATCAATTTACGTATACGTTCATCATAATAAGATGCTACAGATCCAAATCGTGATAGTCCACATATTTTTGCAATTCCACTCGAGGTTACCAACGGTAGGATACCTCCGGGAAGTGTGTCACAGTAATTTCCAATATTCAATGACATGTTTGATTGTGTACAGAGGTGAGTTTTTGATTGAGTAATGGTACCTTACTTTCAACTCAGAATCCAATTCAACGTGCATTTCTGCTCATCCTTTTCATTTTCAGTTTGCATCCTCCAACTATTTTAACCTTTATACATATTAGGCAATTTATTTAAAATGTGGAATGGGAAATTTTTCACTCAGTGTGCAGTGTTGAAAGAGTTGTTGTTATTGAAGGTTGTACCTTGTATATTACATTGCACCGCGTTGTGAAGTCAAATAACTGTATAAATTCATGGCATTTGCAATGGCTTTTTGTAAATTGGCTACTAAATTGGCAAGTGATTCCTGTGGTGGTATTACAGTGCATTTTCCAGTGTAAATTGTTAGATAAGTTCTTATGGGATCTATATAATATTCTGGTATCTCTTTTTCAATCATAAGTTCAGTTTGTATGCCTTCACCAAAGTCTACACCAAATGAAAACATTCTTGAAGTGACATCACAGTACGATCTATAAAAACGTTCGACATACACATCAAAATCAAAATTATGGTTGTTTTCCTTCATGGAGTACCATTGTAAAATCCCTTGTAAATCTCTTTTCAACCAACCCAATTCACGTTGAGCACGTTGAGCAACATGTGCTTCATTTCGTCGTGAAAAACGATGTGCAAAATGTGCAATCCAAATGTATATGAGTTTTTCTACAATTTCATACAATTCCTGATACAATGTAAACACATTAGCACTTTCCAGTTGTTCTCTAGTGAGGAATGGTTCAGTCATGGTTTAGATTCTTTCCCGGGAGGAGGATAACCCGAGTTCCAATAAAAAGAAAATTTGCATCAATCAAGATTTGAACCCTGTTCCTGAGATTACACAATAGACGACTTTAACAATTGAGGCAAACAATCATATACTACTCTGTACAAGAGAAGAATTACGAAGTTTATAGACTTATTTCCGATAATAAAGGTTCTGTAAAGGATTTCCCTTGGACATTCAGAGAGTGTTTATGAAATACCTGAAAGCTGCAACATTTATGAGATTATTTTCAATTTTCAAAAATATTAAATTTCCTAATATATGTCTGTTAGGAATGGAAGGGGTTTAAGTTAATAAGTTGATGAGTCACTGTAAGAAAAATAATGACCTGCGAACTTTCATTGGTATATTTTTACCTCTTTTCTCTCTTTCACATCATCTTTGAAATTATAACAATTGTCATTGTATACTGGTCCATTCGATGTAAAATGGAAGATAACGATAGAAATTGCGTACAATTACGGTTGAATGATAACAGAGATAATAATACATGGTGTCCCAATGTGTAGATTAGAATTTATTGGGATTAAACACAGTTTGATTATTCAAATGATTTTGAGTGTGTGTGCACATATCCCAGAAAGTACACCACAATTCTTGTTTGACAGTTTCATAGGTGCAATATCTATGAGAAGCATCCATACGTCTGTTGTTATAAGAATATTTGTGAAAATGTTGATTCACACGAAATAAGAATATTTCAATACATCTCTCCACACATTGATAATCATTCAAAACTCTCTTGTCATCTTCACTTAGTTCAAATTCAGAATTGACACGATGATCTCCTTGGAGTCTTTCCATTTTTTGAGGGATTGAATCGACATTGATGGATTTGTGTTTCTCGCATTGGATTTCAGTTTTTTTTGCGCATTGTAATAATTGGTAAATGTAAGGATCGTTTTGTTGTGTGTGATACCAGTATTCAAGACATGTGCGAATGTGATATATCATGTTGAGATAATCAGATATTCTCTTTTCTACCAAAGGTGTAGGATAACTTTCATACCATGATCTATCGTAAACTCTCTTCACAATACTCAATGAATTCATCAACTTGTTTTTCCATTCCTCTGTATCAACTTTACTCTTGTCAACTCTCATAAATCTTCGAATAGAAACCTGATTGTAAGCTTTTTTCATTGTAATGTAGTGAGTTATGTTTCAATAATTGTACACAATTCCTCTAATTTCTCAATCATACATTCCCAATTTCCTATGCATTCCCGAGTTCCTAAGAGAACTTCAAATATTTTATGTACTTACCATATTTAGAAATTATAAAGTTTGAGAATGGGGGATTTTTTTTTGGGTTTGTGTATATGAAAAGAGAAGAGGGGTTTTACTTATTGCCTTATTGGGACATGTGTATTCGATTTTCGATGCAATAACGCTTTCAGCTTGAAACCATTACGATGACTAAATTGATCACTCTCTGTTTTTTATATGTGTTGCTCTCAGTAACAGGTATGCTATGTTGGCCATTGACTAACTCTAACCAATTGGAACCTTATACAATTATATACATTTTTGATTCAAATATGATGCAAAGTGCAGTACGTTCATTGGAATCTGTATTGATCAGTAGTCGTCCAAATTGGCATCAATTGCGTTTTATCTTCATTACAGAACATGATGAAGTACATCGTTTGGAATTAGCTATATCCTGTATTCACAACAATTACGGTGATTCAGCAACGTACAATATACCATTTTCATATTCGATTTATGGTATTCATGATGTTGGTCGTGATGTAGTCACATCCAAGGAGGAAGGTCAACATTTTCACACAAAAGTTCATGATCCTGAAAAATCCTATTTACAAAGTGACTTCAATTTTATACGATTGTATTTACCCAATGTTATACAGAATGTCTCCAACTTGGATATACACTATGTAAATGAGAAACACATGGACCATTTAGAATATGCAAATCATTTACCTTTGCATGCATCACTGTATCTTGATGTGGATACCATTTGTACACAAAACATCATATCATTATTCGAATGTAAAGAATGTCTACCCATTGGAGGAAATGGTCTCGTATTGGCTATGGCACAAAAAAAGATGAAATTCTCTTCCTATGAAATAGATCTTTCACAAAAAATCATACAAGAGTGGAATCTTTCACATAATGAGTCGTATACCATTCATAGTGAGCGTATGGCGTACAATGCTGGTGTATTACTTGTCAATTTGAATCAATGGGAATATGCAAATCTTACACAACATTATCAATATTGGATGAATGAGAACAGTCGTTCCAAATTATTTAGTTTGGGTACTAATCCAATCATGTTAATGGGTACAGGTACTCATCAAATCACAACATTCCCATCCACGTGGAATACTGAAGTAACTCGTCTCACATTCCATCGATTTCGTAAAATGAAATCAAAGGCAATCTATCATTTCAAATCGAGTCCTAAACCGTGGCAACTTGGTGCATCTAGTTCCTATCGTAAGTGGTTTGAAAATGATATACTTAATGGTATGATGCAACGACAAGGGGAAAAGTATGTGATGCAAAAACATTGTTGGTCATATTTATGATGGTTTAAAAATGCAAGTAGTTCAACATTGTTTACTCATGGAGAAATTTTCTCTGTTTTCTCTCAATTTTCACTAAGTTGTATTTCCGCATGAGGAATGAAGCTTTCTTGCAATCTCATTTCATGTATTGTTGACACTATTCTTGTACAAGACGTTGTACAATTTTCAATTAGAATATTATAAATTATACCATCATCATACATAGAACTAAAATCATAATCATTCCCCAATTACTCTCTAATAAAAAATCACTCACTCTCCATTAATGAAAACCCAAAACCCAAAAAAAAAATTCATATTAACTGAGAGTCGAACTCTCGTCTTATGATTATCATATGATTATACAAGAAGACACTTCGACACTGAATTGGTATAAATTATTACTGAATAATGTGATAAAAGCATAAAATAAGGGTATTGAATACCCAATTACTATAAATTATGAATGAATAATGAGAGACTTTTTTAACGTGGTTGGTGTAGTGGTAAGATTAATGCCTTCCAAGCATTTGACATGGGTTCGATTGCCGTA
>SL_7KL_010_BRINEDRAFT_10000051_pt1 | contig 46246 bp, 46 predicted proteins | sample SodLak_010_BRINE_FD_10663 | JGI IMG/M metagenome (IMG submission 10663)
TTAGTTTTTAATTGATTTTCTTGTTTACAATTTTGACATTTGAAGTAGATATTCATTTGGAAATTTCGCTCTTAAATGTTTTACAACCCGTCTATCCCCCCAACTTTTATCAGCATACCTTAACCAGTAAGTTGAATACGCACAAGTTTTAATATTTGCTGGATTCAAGTCTTAAATGCAATTTTAATTAATCAACAACAATATTAAACATTTTCTGGCAAATTCGATCTCAGAAATTTGAAAATGTAAGATAGGAGAGAAGGTTAGAATTAAATGAAAATAAAAATTTTAATTCAAGCTTAGAAGAATAAATAAGTTGATGTTATACTAACACATAACATTAAAAACCTTAATCTAACCCCATTCTCTCAAAAATCATTTCAATTTTATATCTCCAAACCTATTCAACTTCAAATTCAAAACTTTATTTTTGCCCCATGGGAAGAAAAAACAGACGCGTAAAAACCTTTACAGAGGTTGAAGTTATAGATACAGGTAATAAGGGGAAAGCCGTTGCTAAAACCGAAGAAGGGCAAGTGATATTTGTTGATCAAGCCGTTCCTGGCGATGTAGTTGATGTGACTACCTACAAAAAACGAAAATCATTTTTTCAAGCAAGAGTAGATCATTTTCATTCGTATTCAGAACGTAGAACAGAACCGAAATGTATTCACTTTGGAACTTGTGGTGGATGCAAATGGCAAAACATGAAATACGAAGATCAATTGTATTTCAAAGAAAAAGAAGTGATTCAAAATCTTCAACGCATCGGAAAACTTGACTTACCTGAAAATCATCAAATCTTAGGCAGTCAAAATCAGTATCTCTACCGTAATAAAATGGAGTTCTCTTTTAGCAATCAGCGTTGGTTGACCAAAGATGAAATTGATCAAAAAGATGAAATTGAAAATAAAACGGCACTTGGTTTTCATATTCCAGGAATGTGGGATAAGATTTTGAACTTGAATGAATGTCACCTTCAAGCGGAGCCAAGCAACAGCATTCGAAATGCAGTAAAAGCTTTTGCCGATAAGCACCAAATGGAATTTTTTAACCCAAGAGACCAGGAAGGTTTTTTAAGAACTTTAATGATTAGGACTTCTTCAACTGGAGAAATTATGGTGCTACTTCAGTTTTTTAAGGAAAATGAAGAACATCGCAAACTTCTCTTAGATTTCATTGCAGAAAAATTTCCTGAGGTTACTTCTTTGCAATATGTAATCAATTCAAAAGCCAATGACACCATTTACGATCAAGATGTAATTTGCTATCACGGCAAAGATCACATTATGGAAGAAATGGAAGGCTTGTATTTTAAAATTAATGCGAAGTCGTTTTACCAAACCAATTCAGCTCAAGCTTTTGAACTCTATAAGATTACACGTGATTTTGCGCAACTTACAGGCGAAGAATTGGTGTACGATTTATATACGGGAACAGGAACAATAGCTCAGTTTGTTGCTAAAAAAGCGAAAAAAGTAATAGGTATAGAAGCCGTTCCTGAGGCTATTGAAGACGCTAAAGAAAATGCTAAACGCAATCAAATTGGGAATACTGAATTTTTTGCAGGGGACATGAAACATATTTTTACTTCAGCATTTATTACTGAACATGGAACTCCAGACGTCATCATTACCGATCCTCCACGCGATGGAATGCATAAGGATGTAGTGGCTCAAATTCTTGCTATTTCACCTAAGCGAATTGTTTATGTGAGTTGTAATTCGGCTACACAAGCAAGAGATTTAGCTTTGATGAAGGAACATTACCAAATTGAAAAAGTACAACCGGTTGATATGTTTCCCCAAACGCACCATGTAGAAAATGTAGTATCTTTGAAGCTAAAATAAATCTAATAAATGAAAATAAGAAGGCATCGGATTTATTATAGTTATTGCATTTGCTTGCCTTTGGGCTTGTGAACGGGATGATATTTGTGGCGAAGAACAACAAGCTACACCTAGATTAATAATAGAGTTTTATGATATCAATGAACCTGATGAATTAAAACCAGTTACAGACTTAGCCTTTTTTGCTGATGGAGACTCAGACACCTTATTGGCGCCTGGAGCCATAACAGACATTGTTTTGCCATTGAGGACCTCTGCTAATCAAACCAATTATTTTTTAACCCAGTTTGCCACTTCAGAAGCACCTAATACCGATGAACTAAGATTAAATTATGCAAGAAGAAATGTGTATATGAATAGAGCTTGTGGATACAAAGTTGAGTTCTTAGATTTCCAAGCCAGAAGAGTAGTAGAAGAAGCACCTAATGTTAATTGGATACGAAGTGTATCTGTTCAAGAAACCGTAATTGAAGATGAAGAAGTTGTACATTTACATATTTTCCATTAGTGTTTTTTGCCTTTTTGTAAGTCAAGCAAATGCACAACAGGATACCATCTACTATAAACAACGTTATGGCTTAATGGTAAACACCGATTTAATTAAATTGGGTAGAACAGCTTTTGAAGAAAACTATAACGGTTTTGAAGTGGGAGCTGATTTTCGTTTAACTGAAAATATATGGCTTTCTGGAGAATTAGGCGCTGATGATTACCTGTTTGATGAAGGAAATTTAATGGTCAACACAACCGGAGCTTACTTTAAAGCAGGTGGTATATATAATTTTCATACCAACTGGATAGGTATGGATAATTTTTTGTTTGGGGGAGTTAGAGCTGGTTTTGCTACTTTTTCGCATACTTTAGAAGAATTCACCGTTACCGTTAGAGATGGTTTTTTTCCTCCAGATATTAGAACTCCCGGTACTTCGTTTAACAACCTTAATGCCACTTGGATTGAATTTATGGCTGGCGCTAGAGCCGAAGTCTTTAAAAACTTCTACCTTGGGTTAAACATTCAATTGAAATTTATAACCACACAATCCGAACTAAATAATTTTGATAATCTTTTTGTGCCAGGCTATAATATCACTAATGATACTTCAAGTTTTGGTTTTGGATTTGGTTATACCATTCATTACCTCTTTCCATTATATTCAAAAACACTTAAACAAGCAGTAGATAATTAAGAATGAGATTCAACTATTTTTATACTTTAATTTTATTTAGTTTTATTGGTTTTTCGCAAAGCGAAGTTAGCCTCTTTGGAATTTTAAAAGACGAAGCTCAAGAAGAACCCATTCCTTTTGCCAATGTAGAATTGTTCAATGAAAACGAAGAATTAATTGAGGGAACGATATCTGATGAAGATGGGAAATTCATTTTTGAAGGCTTAACCAAAGGAAACTATACCTTAAAAATAGCCTACCTTGGATTTAAAGACCTTTCTGAAAATATTCGCGTTGGAGAGCTTAGCCAAAATCTCAATCTCGGTACCTTTTTCTTGAAAGATGACACAGAAAGTCTTGATGATGTAGTAGTGAAAGCTAACAAAGAAAACCTTGCCAAAAATCTAGAAAAGAAAACTTATGAAATTGACGAAAATATTAGTCAGTTAGGGGGCTCAACTTTACAAGCCATTTTAAATTTACCAGGTATAACCACCAATAACCAAGGTGAAATTTTGTTGCGCGGAAGTAATCGGGTTGCCGTATTAATTGACGGAAAACAATCGGCTATAACTGGAATGGGCGTGCAAGAAAATTTAGATAATATTCCTGCTTCATCCATAGAACGAATTGAAGTCATAAATAATCCTTCTTCTAAATACGACTCCAATGCAGGCGCAGGAATTATCAATATCATTCTTAAAAAAGAAAGTAAAGACGGTTGGAATGCAAAAGTTGGTGTGATTTCGGGAGTAGGCTCAGTGTTTCAGAAAAAAGGAAACTTGGTAGAGGATATGCGTGACCAATACCGATTTACACCAAAAGTAAACCCAAGTTTTTCATTAAACTACCGAAAAGATAAATTTAATTTTTTTGCCAATGGTGATGTTTTGCTTTATCAGGAAGTTAGTCAAAATGAGTTTACCACAAGAAACTTACCTAATTCAGCAGAAAGCGTGCAACAGCAATTTTTGGAAAACAAAAATCAAGGCGTTTCCAATTTTAGAGTGGGATTAGATTATGAAGCTGATGATAGAAACACTTTCACGTTTTCTACGTATTACTTCAGAAAACAATACAAGGATTTAGGAAGCATTCCTTATGTGAATATAGATTCTGGTGAGCGCGTTCGTTTATGGGATTATGATGAGCGAGAATTAGTGCAAATTTTCACCGCTGAAATTAAGCATAAGTATGATTTTGAAGAGCCAGGACATTTTATAGAATCGAGTATTAGTTACGCCTTCAAACGAAAAGAAGAAGATTATTTTTTTTCAGATTTAAGAGAAAACCAATTTGGTTCAGACACAACGGCAATTGTAGCTGACCAGCAAATTGTTGATGCTAATGTAGATTATACCAAGCCTCTAAAAACAGGAAAACTGGAAGCGGGTTTAAAAGGTAGAATTAGTCAATACCCCAATGAAATTATTTTTAATCCTGGCATTAATTCCATTTTAGACTTAAATCTTCAAGGAACAGCCGAATACCAAGAAAACTTAGGGGCTACTTATGCCAATTACATTTATGAAGATGATAAATTTGCCTTAGAAGCAGGAGGAAGATTAGAATATGCAAAAATTGATTATTTAGTAGATCCAAACCATCCTGTGTATGAAAGTGATGGTTTTGATTATTTTGAATTTTTACCAAGCGTTCGATTCAATTATCGCTTGAACAGAAAAAATCGTTTAGCCTTGTTTTTCAACCGAAGAGTAGATCGTCCTGAAGAAAAAGACTTACGTGTTTTTCCTACTTATGCCGATCCCGAAATTTTATTTCTTGGAAATCCTGGTCTTCAACCGCAATTCACTAATTCTTATGAGTTAGGCTATCAACTGGAGTTTCAAGAAGGAAGTTTTTATTTGGCTACTTACCGAAAAGATTTTGAAAATATCCTCACTAGAATTTTTACACAAACTCCCAATAATCAATTTGTGAATGTGTCTCAAAATGCGGGTAGAGGAAGTAATTCTGGGGTCGAACTCAATTTCGATTACCGATTTACAGATTGGCTGAAAATGAATTTGAATTCAAATTATTATTACAATATCATCAACGCTTTTGAAATCACCAATGCGTATCCAATTGACACCGATTTTTCTCAAGAAGAACAATCTAATTTTACAGGGAACATCAAATGGAATACACAATTGAAACTTCCTAAGGAATTCAGTTTACAGACTACTTTCACTTATTTAGCTCGAGATATTATTCCGCAGGGAGAAATCAAAGAGCGTTATTCATTCGATTTAGGAATTAAAAAATCGGTTCAAGAGGGGAAAGGCGAATTTTTCTTTAATGTATCAGATTTATTCAATACCTTTCAACTGAAAACAGTAAGGAATGATGATGATTTTAATATTATAGCTACCGATTTTTTTGAAACACAAGTTTTTAGAGTAGGTTATAATTATAGATTTTAAAAGGAGGTAATTTAATTAAGGAACATCTATTTTTGAATTTCATAAAAAATTATTTATTTTGAATTAATAATAACCAATTTTGTAATACTATGTTTCGATTTTTCGTTCAAATTTTACTTTTAATTTCAGTTGCGGTTTCTTCTCAAACTAAAGTTCCACAAGATTATTTTAAAAGTCCTGTTGAGATTCCACTTATTCTTTCAGGAACTTTTGGAGAGTTGAGGCCAAATCACTTTCATGCGGGGATAGATATTAAGACTAATCAAGAAATAGGCCTCTCAGTCTTGGCATCCGCTGGCGGTTACATAAGTCGAATAAAAATTCAGCGCTTTGGTTATGGAAGGGCTTTGTATATTCAACATCCTAATGGTTATCAGACGGTTTATGCACATTTAAGTAAATTTAATGATGAAATTGAAGCCTATGTAAAACAGCAACAATATAAAAAAGAAACTTATGAGCTAGAGCTTTTTCCAGAAGCAAATCAATTTCAGGTAACGCAAGGCGAATTGATTGGACTTTCAGGAAACACAGGTTCAAGCGGTGGACCACATGTACATTTCGAAATTCGCGATGCTTCTTCTCGACCCATGAATCCATTGCTTTTTGGCTTTGACGAAATTGAAGACACAAGACCACCAAGAATTGGAAGTTTATGGGCTTATACATTTGGAGAGGATAGTCAAATTGAAGGAAAACAAGGAAGACAAAGAATTCAAATGAAGCAAATTCAAGGTGGCGATTACAAAACTAATCCTATTCAAGCTTCTGGTAAAATTGGTTTTGGTATAAGCGCTGATGACCAATTGAATTTGGCTGTAAATAGAAACGGAGTTTATAATATAGAAACTTACCTAAATGGGGCAAAACACTTCGAAGTTTTATATAATCTTTTTTCATTTGCAGAAACACGTTATTTAAATTCAGCAATAGATTACGCTTACTTTAAAGAACACAAAAAGAAAATCCAAAAGCTGTTTATTCCAGAAAACAATCCGCTTAGTGTTTATACTTTTGAAAACAAAAGGGGAGTTCTAGAAATCTTAAACGATGAATTCTCTTTTAACTATGAAATTCGTGTTTTTGATTTTGCAGGTAATTCAAGACGAATCATTATTCCAATTGAATTTACTCAATTACCTATCACTCAATTTGATACTAAAGAAGAAACACCTTATTTTGCCTTTGCTCAACAAGCTACTGTTTTTGAAGACGAAAATATAGATATTTATATCCCTAAAGGTGCGTTGTACGAAGACACTTACTTAAAAATTAATTTCAGCAAAAACGCCATTGATTTACATGACTATAGAACACCGCTTCACAAAGACGTACAGATTGGTTTCGATTTACCTAATTATGAAGATTTAAGTCAGGCTTATATTGCTAATGTAATGCCTTGGGGAACTAAGTTTTACGTGAATACAAAGCAAAAAAGTCAGCGTTTAATTGCTTCAACAAAAAGTTTTGGTCGTTTTGAATTAGCCTTTGATCGAGAACCACCTACAATAAAACCATTAAATTTTCGTAATAAGAAATGGATGTCTAATTACGACACTTTAGAAATTGAAATTGATGATGAAGAAACAGGAATTCAAGATTTTAAAGCAACGGTAAATGGTGATTTTTTGTTAATGGAATACGATTATAAAACAAAACAACTTACACATTATTTTGAAGATGGAATATTTAAGGACGGAAAAAATGATTTTAAGTTGATTGTTACCGATAAAGTGGGAAATACATCTATATTTGAAGCTGAAATTTACAGGAAAAATTAACTCTTTGAAAACCTATTGGTTATATTTTATTTTTGTGTTAGCTGCGGGCTTTTGTCATGCTCAAAATGCTACTATTAAAGGAATTATCTTTGATGAAAAGAATAATCCTATTCCCGGTGCCGATGTGAGCTACAATAACAAAGGTACAGTATCTAATGAAAATGGTTTTTATCAATTATCGATTCCAGCTAATGACGATGTGAATATTGAAGTTTTCTTTCTTGGCTTTAAACCTATTAAAGTAAAATTTAACCTTCCTGAAGGAGCTAATGAAGAATACAATTTTGTGCTTAAAGTTGATCAGGAACAAATAGGTGAAATTGTAATTACTTCAGCATCACGTTCCAGAATCGAAGGGGTGACAACTTTATCACCTTCAACAGTTAGAAAAATACCAGGAGCAAATCCCGGTGTAGAAAATATTCTGAACACCTTACCTGGAGTAAATTCAAACAACGAACTTTCTAGTCAGTATTCCGTTCGTGGTGGAAGTTATGACGAAAATTTGGTGTATGTTAATGAAATTGAAGTATATCGACCATTTTTAGTAAGAAGTGGGCAACAAGAAGGATTGAGTTTTGTGAATACAGATTTGGTAAGAAACGTAGATTTTTCTGCAGGAGGCTTTCAGGCAAGATTTGGCGATCGAATGTCTTCTGTTCTTGATATTACTTATGAACGCCCTGTAGAATTTGGAGGTTCATTTGAAGCTAGTTTTTTAGGAGGAGCCGCATCAGTAGGAGGGATTTCAAAAGATAAAAAATTCACCGCCATTGGAGGTTTGCGTTACCGAGATAACAGTTTGTTTGTTAATGCCAAACAAGTTGAAGCCAGTTTTAGACCACGTTTTGCAGACGCTCAAACTTATATGACTTATAATTTTAGCCCTAAATTTGAATTGAGTTTTCTGGGAAATATAGCTATCAATACTTATGATTATACGCCTTTTACTAGGCAAACTAATTTTGGAACAATTCAAGAACCACAAGCACTATTAGTTTTTTATGAAGGACAAGAGCAAACCCAGTACGAAACTTATTTTGGTGCTTTAAAGGGAAGCTATAAAGTAAATGATAATTTTACAGCAAAACTCATAGCTTCTATGTATCATACACAAGAGCAAGAACACTTTGACCTACTAGCACGCTACCGAATTGGAGCTGTGAATTCTAATTTTGGTGATGAGAATTTTGGTGAAGTAGAATTTTCTGAAGGCGCTGGAGGTCAGTTTAACCACGGTAGAAACGATTTAGACGCTTTAATTTTTAATGTGCAACATCTAGGACAATATAAAATTGACGAACACCAAATTGATTACGGAATTAAATACACACGTGAAGATTTTAGAGATCGCTTGCAAGAATATGAAATGGTAGATTCAGCTGGATTTTTTATTCGTCCTCCTCGAGATGAATTTGTTAATGACCAGCCCTACAACCCTAATACTAATCCTATTGAACCTTATGAGCGAATAAGAGCCTTTAATGAAACTCAAGTCAATCGCTTTTCAAGCTTTGCTCAATGGAGTCACAGAACACAAATCAAGAAACACAAAATTTGGCTAAATGCTGGAGTGAGAAATCAAATTTGGAATATCCAAGGTCGAGGAATTACCTCTACCACTCAATCGGTTGTTAGTCCGCGTGGTCAAATTTCAATTAAACCCAACTGGGAAAAAGATATGGTTTTTAGGGTTTCTGGGGGCTATTATCATCAACCTCCATTCTATAGAGAATTAAGAGACACGACTGGCGTTGTTCAACCCAATGTTAAAGCGCAGGAATCCATTCATTTAGTAGTAGGAAATGACTTTAGCTTTCAACTTTGGGATAGGCCTTTTAAGTTAGTTTCTGAAGCGTATTATAAACATATGACCAACGTTAATCCATACACAATTGAAAATGTAAGAATTAGATACCGCGCTAGAAATGATGTGGAAGCCTATGCTTACGGTTTAGATTTAAGGTTAAATGGCGAATTTGTTCCAGGAACTGATTCATGGATGACATTTAGTTACATGAAGACAGAAGAACGGCAGGAGGGAAGGGAGTTTATTGCTCGACCTACAGATCAACGTTTGAAGTTTGCTATTTTGTTTCAAGATTATATTGAAAAGTTTCCAAAAATGAAGGCCTATTTGAACATGGTCTATAACACGGGATTCCCAGGAGGTTCACCACGTTTTGATGATCCTTATGATTTTCAAACTCGCCTTCCAGACTACCAGCGCGTTGATGCTGGGTTTATGTACGATATTATTGATGAAAATGACGAAGGAAAACACAAAAGCTTTTTAAAGCACTTGAAGTACTTAAGTATTGGTTTTGAAATTTTTAATGTGTTTGATCGCTTAAACTCAATCACCAACACTTTTGTAAGAGATGCTTCTTCACAAAATCAGTTTGCTATTCCTAACTTTTTAAGTCCAAGGGTATTTAATTTAAGGCTGAATTGTAGATTTTAGTAAGGTATTTATTTCCAAAACTTATTAGGCCAAATAGAACACGTCTGTTGCTTTGGGTGTGCGTTTGAAAATTTGTTTAACTGATGCTCATTAGCATTCTGTTGAATTTCATTAAAAAGAAGCCTTTCTTCAAATCGCACATTTTTTTCAATTAGCAAATAAAGTTCTTTTATTTGCCTAATAGAAAGCATCTTGTTTTCAAGTAAATCTCTAATTTGTTGATGAAACTTTTTAGCTTCTGCAAGATGTTCACAATTGGGAAACATAGGAAATAGATGTTTCTCTTCTATTTCAAAATGTGCTTTTAAATAATCATTCCAAAACCAATTCATGTACTGGTTCATTGCTGCTGCAGACGCTTCTTTTTGAATGCCTTTTTTTAACCGAAGTCCAAACACCAAAATATCGTGATGCTCTCTACTTAAGTTTTGTAGTGCAGGATGTCTTCTTATGGGTTTGTTTACTTTCAAAAGTGAAATCGTTTTGTGTATTTAAACTTATCTTCTTTTTTGACATTACAGGATAAAAAGTCTTTTAGTATTCCGATATATAGAAGAATGATTTAACCAATAAAACAATCATTCAATAAAAATTCGATTGTTCAAAACGAAATTTAATTCAATAAAATTCAATTTACTTTACAATAATTTTATGTGTTGAACTTTGTTGGTTGGAATTGACTTTCAGAAGATAAATGCCAGATTTAAGGTGATTAACCTCAAAATTAACTTGGTTGTTGTTCGGTTTTATCTTTTGAACAAGTTTTCCAGTAATGGAGTAAATTTCCAATACGTCAACACTTACTTTAGTGCTTATATTTACTTTTGAATGGGTAACAGGATTTGGATAAATGCTGATGCTTTCTTTCAAATCAAATGCCGGGGTAGAAAGGGTGCAATTTTCTTCATCTACATTCCAAATAGCACAAGCAAAATCTGGGTGGTCAACAAATGGATTACGGTTGCCTTGAAACTCAAAAGCAGCATTGTTTCTGTCAATTTCTTTTTGATCCACTGGATCATTTACGTGCCATTCATAAAGCATATCAAGAACCCAATCTTCATAAACTTGCCCAGAGGTTCCATCTAAATATACATCACCATTCTCGTTGTTTCCTTGCCAAAATCCAATTACATTCTCATAGCGAGTTGCCATGTAGAAAAAAATTCTTGCAATATCGCCTTTATATTCATCAAGGACTTCAAAAGCTGTACCATTATAACCAGTTGTTGAGCTGTTGCCTCTTTGAGATCCATTACTACTAGTAAAGTCAGGACTTGAAATTTCAGCAAAAACTAAAGCTCCACGAACGTTATTCACTAGCTTGTCCACGGGCAATAAATTGATGATATCAGAATGTTCTGGAAGCATAGATGCCCCTCCAAACCAGCTCCTAGGGAAAACGTGTTCCCTGTTAAAAAACTCACATTCGATATTTCCTCCACTTCCTGTATCTTGGTTTCCGCCAAATTCGGGCACCCCAAAAGTAAAAACACAATCAGAATAGATATCCCACACATCCCCCTCTGGAGTCACATCATTTTCTTCAAAAAAACTCCAAGCATCCCCATAAGACTGAGCAATATGATTTTGAGTTATAATTTGATGAAGCTCTGTTTTTAATTCATAGCCACTTTTTCCTTGTGTATTATTGTAATAATTTGAAGGAGCTTGGGCCTGAGTATACCAAAACGAAGTAACAAAGCCTATGAGGAGTAGTTTTTTAAACATTCAATTTTTTTTTGCAAAGGTACAGGTTTTGATTAACTTAGATTGGCTTTGTGTATATTTTAGTTTACCAGACCAAATTAAAACTGACTATACATAAAAATAAATACGAAAATGATTAAAAATAATAAGCTTAGATAGGTGTAAAATAGCATAGTTTTAGAAAGAGAGTACTTTGATTTTACTTCATCTGATTGTATAAGTTTTAAATTAAAATAGCCTAATACAGGAGCTGTAGAAAAAGAAATTGCAGCAGCAAAATCTACTAAGCTAGTAAATTGATGAGAGGCGAATTGAATGATGCTTAAGCTACACACTAGTAAAATTATTAAAGTCACAAAATATATTTTTTGTTTATTAATTATCTTGTTAGGGTAGTAAGAGGCAAAAGCGTTAGAAATAACGCGTGGATATGCATCAGCTACCGCTAAAGTAGTACTTAGCATTGTAACAAACGCAGCAATACTAATTATTACCTCTGTCCAATTCCCTAGACTTTTGCCATATAACTGAACTAGCTGTTTTGCAAATCCTACGGCGCTTTCAGAAAATTGTAGTGAAGAGCCAAACATGACAAGGACTCCTAATGCAAAAAATAAAACTGCAATAATGGAAGCTGCAAAATAACCAATATTGAAGTCCCATAGCACATCACTTTTTGTCAATGACTTGCCTTGCAAGCTACCTTTTTCTTGAATCCATAAAGAGTGCCAGACTGAAGCATCTATAGGAATAGGCATCCAGCCCATAAAAGCAACAATAAAAGCTAAGCTACTAGTTTCTAAAAGTGAGGGGATATTAATTATTTGAGTTGGTGTATTCAATTTGATAGACGCCATAATCACAGCTACAAAAGTGCATAATGTGAGCAAGCATATGATTACTTTCATACTTTTGTCTAAACCTCTATATTTACCAATGCTTAAAAGTAAGAAGCAAAAAAACAGGACAATAAGTGACCAGTAAAATACATCTACTTTTAAATTAAAAAGGTGTGCTGCTAATCCTGCAGTAACTAAACTAACAGCAGCAGTAATAATAAACATGCTTGCTATTGTGATTCCAATGTAAATCCAAAAAACCCATTTACCAAGACTTAAGTAACCTTTAATTAGGTGCTTTTGAGTTAAAGAAGTGTATAAAGGTCCAAATAACAGAAAAGGGTACTTGGTTAAACAAGCTAGGACTAATGCTATTATTAAAATCCAGCCAAACTCAGCTCCAGCTCTTGTGGCTTGTACTAAATGTGAAACTCCAATTGCAGCTCCTGCTAGCAAAAAACCAGGGCCAATATTTTTTAAATTCATAGTTTTAGTAGTTTGCTTTATTTCAGCACAAATCAAAACTAGTATTTTTCTACTAGGTTGAAGAACGGAATATTACTTTTTTATTTGTTGACTTCATTATTAATGCTTTGATGTTGCAAATTCTACCTAAGAATATTTTTATAAAAGCACTGATTTTATTACATTTGAAAGCGCTTTGAAAAAAAATATGTAAAATTTTTAATCTGAGATTTTAAATGAAGTATAATTTTCAAATTCGCAAAAACACCTCAAATAAATTACAAAGTAAATAATTAAAGAATTATGGCAGAGAATTTAAATCGAATAGTTTACACTAAAACAGATGAAGCACCAGCTTTAGCAACTTATTCATTATTACCAATAGTTAGAAGATTTACAAAATCAGCAGGAATAGATGTTGTTTCTGAAGATATTTCTTTAGCAGGAAGAATTTTAGCCACCTTCGCAGACCAACTTCCAGCCAATCAACAAGTAGAAGATGCGCTTGCTAAGTTAGGTCAATTAGCTAAAAAACCCGAAGCAAATATTATAAAGTTACCTAATATTAGCGCGTCAATACCTCAATTAACTGCAGCAATTAAAGAGTTACAGTCTAAAGGATACGACTTGCCAGACTACCCTTTACAAGCTAATACAGAGGAAGAAAAAGCTTTGCAAGGAAAATATGCAAAAGTTCTTGGGTCTGCAGTTAATCCTGTTTTACGAGAGGGGAATTCTGACCGAAGAGTTGCAGGGCCTGTAAAAGAATATGCTCAAAATAACCCGCACTCAATGGGTGATTGGTCTAAGGACTCTAAAACCCACGTGGCTCATATGAATGCAGGCGATTTCTACGAAAGTGAGCAATCAGTAGAAGTGCAGCAAAAAGATGATGTAAAGATTCAGCATACTTCAATAGATGGTAAAGTAACTGTTTTAAAAGAAAGCACACCTTTAGAAGAAAAGGAAATTATTGATGCTTCTAAAATGAGTGCCGCTCAATTACAATCTTTCTTAAAAGAGCAAGTAGAAGATGCCAAAGCTAAAAACGTACTTTTTTCTGTACATTTAAAAGCAACTATGATGAAGGTTTCAGACCCCATTATTTTTGGTCATGCCGTAAAAGCTTATTATAAAGAAATTTTTGAAAAATATGCTTCAGAATTTAGCCAAGTTGGTGTCAATCCAAACAATGGCTTGGGCGATGTTTACAGTAAAATAAAAAAATTACCAGAGGAAAAGGCTAAGCAAATTGAAGCTGATATTCAATCTCTTTACAATGAAAAACCAGACATAGCAATGGTAGATTCTGACCGAGGAATTACTAATTTGCACGTGCCAAGTGATGTGATTATTGATGCTTCTATGCCTGCTGCAATTCGTACTTCAGGTAAAATGTGGGATAAAGACGGTAAGCAACAGGATATGAAAGCTATAATACCAGACCGAAGCTACGCAGGAATGTATCAAGAAATAATTAATTTTTGTAGAGAAAATGGAGCTTTTGACCCAAGTACAATGGGTAATGTTTCCAACGTTGGTCTTATGGCCAAAAAAGCTCAAGAATATGGTTCTCATGATAAAACTTTTGAAATCCCTTCCAACGGAAAAGTAGAAGTAATCAACAAAGCAGGAGAGGTGTTAATGAGTCATGATGTTGAAAAAGGTGACATTTGGCGTATGTGTCAAACTAAAAATTTACCCATTCAAGATTGGGTAAAATTAGCTGTTAATAGAGCGAAAGCTACAGGAAGTCCAGCTGTTTTTTGGTTGGATGAAAACCGTGCTCACGATAGAAACCTTATAGAAAAAGTAAATCTGTACCTTAAAGACCATTCTACAAACGGACTTGAAATTCATATCATGAATCCAGTTGAAGCCATGCGTTTTTCTTGTCAACGAGTTAAAGAAGGTAAAGACACTATTTCCGTGACAGGTAATGTACTTCGTGATTACCTAACCGACCTATTTCCTATTTTAGAATTAGGTACTTCAGCAAAAATGTTATCTATTGTTCCTTTATTAGCTGGAGGTGGTTTGTTTGAAACGGGAGCAGGAGGTTCAGCACCTAAGCATGTTCAGCAATTTGTAAAAGAAGGACACTTACGTTGGGATTCATTAGGTGAGTTTTTAGCGCTTGCTGTATCTATTGAAGATATGGCTGAAAAAAGTAATAATGACAAGGCTAAATTAATAGCAAAAGCACTTAATAAGGCCAACTCTGCCTATTTAAGTAACAATAATTCGCCTTCTAGAAAAGTAAACGAATTAGATAACCGTGGAGCGCACTTTTATTTAGCTTTATACTGGGCTGAAGCACTGGCTAATCAAGAAGAAAACAAAGATTTGAAAGAAGAATTTTCTAAGGTCTTTGAATACTTGTCAACGAATAAAGACACAATTTTGAATGAATTAATTGAAGCACAAGGAAATCCTGTTAATATTGACGGATACTTTATGCCTAATGAAGATAAAGTAACTCAGCAAATGAGACCGAGTAAAACACTTAACTCTATTATTGGTTAGTAGTTTACTCATTAACTTTAAAAACTGTCTTAGGATATTATTCTTAAGACAGTTTTTTGTTTGTTGAAACTAAATTACCTACATTTATGGAAAGAATTTTATTGTGAGGTACACCCTTTTAATTTTTATCTGTTGTTTATCATTAGTTTCTTGTAAAAAAGAACTTCAAGAACAAAGTTTGAATTTGTCGGAGGAATTTAAAAACTATTGGTATGCTGGCGAAGCAGAGATTTCATATTACGAGCTTTCAATGAATCGTTATGGAGAAAGTAGGGAAGGAGAGATGTATTTGATTTTTGTTACTGAAGATTTTAATACTGAATTACAGGTAAAAACAGAACGAGAAATCCAATCTGCAGAAAACCATTTCAAACTGAATTGGCATCAGAATTTTACTACAGGAATTTACGATTATACAATCATGCAAAGTACTTTCAAATCTTTAGTGTCCGACAAAAATGCTTCTAAAGTGGTAAGTAATATTCAAGAATGGTGTGGACAGTCTTACCTGCAATTGAATTTGAAAGAACAAGATTACCAAGTATCCCTTCATTCTTATTTTGAAGATTTAAATGATGATTACTTTGCAATTGAAGATAATTATACAGAAAATCAGTTACTTTTAGACCTAAGAGTTTCTCCAGAATTAAGTGTGCAACCAACAAAAATAATTCCTAATCTTACATTTTTGCAATTGCATAAAAAACAAATAAAGGCTTATGAAGTTGATTTAAAGCAAGCTTCGAAGAATGAGTTAATAATCACTGAGTTGTATTTTTCTGAATTAGATAGAAAAGTAAAAATTGAGCAAGAACAAAGCTTTCCTCACCGTATTTTAACTTGGGAAGAGACCTTACATCAAGAAGGAGATTCGCACATTTCAAAAGCAAAATTGGTGAATACAATGAATATAGATTATTGGAACAAAAACAAAGAAAAAGATTTAATTTTGCGTGACTCTTTAAAACTCAAATAATGTTGTTCGATTTTTTTAAAAATAATTCAGATCAGTTAATAATCTCGGTATTGCTAGTAGCTATATTAGTAATCACCAAATTCGCAATTAAAAAAAGCACGAATAAAGTTGCCAAAATATCAGGTTATAATATTGGTCGGACTCGATTAATGTTTAAATATATTAACTTTACTACTTCGTTTTTTGCTTTTTTTGCTTTGCTTTTAACTTGGGGAGTGAACCCTAAAGACGTAGCTTGGTTGTTTTCCTCAACTTTTGCAGTAATTGGTGTAGCTTTATTCGCAATTTGGTCTGTATTGAGTAATGTAACTTCCGGAGTAATTATGTTTTTCTCATTTCCATTTAAAATTGGGGATAAGATTGAAATTCATGATAAAGATTTTCCAATTGTTGCCATAATAGAAGACATTAGGGCATTTCAAATTCATTTGAGAAATGACAAAAATGAATTAATCACCTATCCTAACAACTTGATTTTACAAAAGTCAGTAAAACTTGTTAGTAAAGAAGCCGAATTAGTTGACGAATACTTCGACTAATATTAGTTATTGATGGGTATATCGAGCATTTAAAGATGCAATCCACACTCCGTTTTAGGATTATTATTCCACCTTCCAGAGCGGTCTTCTCCGGGAACGGTACAATGTTTACATCCAATTGAATGATAGCCTTTCTTCACTAATGGATGAAAAGGCAGTTGATGCTTTTTGATGAATGCGTCTCTTTCTTCTTTACTCACATCTAAAAGAGGATAAAACTTTAAAATATCTTTACGTTGTTCAAATATGTTTAAACTTGAGCGATGGTCACTTTGCCATTTCATTAAGCCAGAAACCCATACGCTATAATTCGATTTGATTAAATCAAGTGGTTTTACCTTATTAATGCTGCAGCAAAAATCTGGATTTTTTTTCCAAGTTTGGTCTTTAGTAGTAAAGGCATGTTCATTAGAAATAGCCCGAACTGATTTTACATTTAGTCCATAGGTTTGTGTAAGTTGTTTTTTATAAGCTAATGTTTCTTCAAAATGATAACCTGTATCAATAAAATACACAACCTGATTTGGTTTTACTTCAGAAAATAATTTGAGTAGAAATGCTGAGGTAGCTGCAAAACTGCTTGTTAACATAATTTCACTTGTATCAAAATCTGAGTATAAAGTCGAAATTCTTGATTTTAAATCTAAGGATTTATATTTTTTGTTTAGGGCTTCAAGCTTAGATTTACTAATACTCTTTTTAGTTTCTGTTTGCATATTTTTTAAAATAGTAAAATAGCTAAAATAAAAATACCTTGCGAAAAATCGCAAGGTATTTTATAAAAGTTGGTAAGGGTTGATAATTTATTTAACTTTCTCTACTAATGCAGTAAACGCTGCTGGGTTGTTCACAGCTAAATCTGCTAAAACCTTACGGTTTAGCTCAATATTATTAGCTTTGAGTTTTCCCATGAACTGTGAATAAGACATACCATTCAAACGAGCGGCAGCATTAATTCTCACAATCCAAAGTGAGCGAAAGTTTCTCTTTTTATTTCTACGGTCTCTATAGGCATATAAAAGTCCTTTTTCCACCGCATTTTTGGCTACTGTCCAAACGTTTTTTCTACGTCCAAAGTAACCTTTTGCAAGCTTCATCACCTTTTTTCTTCTGGCTCTTGAAGCTACTGAATTTGTTGATCTAGGCATAATTTTTGAATTTTTGTAACAGGCAGTTGAATCTCAACATTTTTGGAGCCCGTTCCAGGGTTAATACTAAATTTAACCATTAAACTCCAATTACTTTAAACGTAATTGTTGTTTAATATTTGGTTCATCTGATTTGTGTACTAAAGTAGTATGCGTTAATTTAAGCTTTCTCTTTTTCGACTTTTTAGTCAAGATGTGACTTTTAAACGCATGCTTACGCTTTATTTTACCGCTTCCAGTAAGTTTAAAACGTTTTTTAGCACTCGACTTTGTTTTCATTTTAGGCATTTGATCTCCTTTTTGATTACCAACTTTTATTTTTTATCTTTAATTGGAGACATTAACATAATCATACGTTTACCCTCCAATTTAGGCATTTGTTCTACTTTTCCAAGGTGTTCTAAATCTTGAGCTAATCTAAGCAACAATATTTGGCCTTGGTCTTTAAATACGATTGAGCGTCCTTTAAAAAATACGAAGGCCTTAAGTTTGGCTCCATCTTTCAAGAATTTTTCAGCATTTTTTTTCTTGAACTCATAATCGTGATCATCAGTATTAGGACCAAACCTAATTTCTTTAATGACTACTTTCTGCGCATTTGCTTTAATGGCTTTCTCTCTTTTCTTTTGTTCATAAAGAAACTTTTTGTAATCCATTACTTTTGCGACAGGTGGATCAGCTTTTGGCGATATTACCACTAGATCAAGATCTTGATCTTGAGCTTGTTTTAAGCATTCACTAGTGGGGTAAACACCCATTTCAACATTATCACCAACTAACCTTAGTTTAGGTGCTTTAATCTTGTCGTTAATCCTGTGTTGATCCTCCTTAATTACTCTTGGAGAATGCTTTTTACGTCTTCTTATAGCTATGACTCTTAAATTTTATAAATTAAACTTTAAACTTATTTAATGATGCATTTACTTCATCATTTATCATCTTTGAAAATTCTTCAACCCTCATTGAACCTAAATCTTCACCACCGTGTTTCCTTACGGATATAGTCCCTGTTTCTTCTTCCTTTTCACCTATAATAAGCATGTAAGGAATTTTGTTCATCTCAGCTTCTCGAATTTTCTTGCCCATAGTTTCTCCCCTATGGTCAATCACGGTGCGAATTTCGTTATTTTTAAGCGAACTTAAAACTTTTTTAGAATATTTTTCATATTTCTCACTGATTGATAATAAAATAGCTTGTTCAGGAATTAACCAAAGCGGGAAATTTCCTCCAGTATGCTCTAGCAATATAGCGACAAACCTCTCTAAGCTTCCAAACGGAGCTCTGTGAATCATAATTGGACGATGCATTTCATTATCACTTCCTTTATATTCTAACTCAAATCGCTCTGGTAAGTTGTAGTCAACTTGTATAGTTCCTAGCTGCCAGCTTCTCCCTAAGGCATCCTTCACCATAAAATCTAACTTAGGACCATAAAACGCAGCTTCTCCTGTTTCTACCTTATAATTTAGTCCTTTTTCCTTAGCCGCATTGATAATTGCTTCTTCTGCCTTTACCCAGTTTTCATCTTTGCCTATATATTTTTCTTTATTTTCTGGATCTCTTAATGAAACCTGCGCTGTAAAATCACCAAATCCTAACGAATTAAATACATACAAAACTAAATCAATTACTTTTGTAAATTCTTCATTAAGCTGGTCTGGTGTACAAAATATGTGGGCATCGTCTTGCGTAAAACCTCTTACCCTTGTTAAACCGTGTAATTCACCACTCTGCTCGTAACGATAAACCGTTCCAAATTCTGCAAATCTTACGGGTAAATCCTTGTAACTCCAAGACTGCGATTTATAGATTTCACAGTGGTGGGGACAATTCATTGGTTTTAACAAAAACTCTTCACCTTCTGCGGGGGTGTTAATTGGTTGAAAACTATCTTCCCCGTATTTTTCATAATGTCCTGAACAGACGTATAAATCTTTATTCCCAATATGTGGAGTAACCACGGGGTCATAACCAGCTTCACGTTGAGCATCTCGCATAAAGGCTTCTAAACGTTCTCTTAGCATGGCTCCTTTAGGAAGCCAAAGTGGTAAACCTTGGCCTACACGTTGAGAAAAGGTAAATAATTTTAATTCTTTTCCTAGCTTTCTGTGGTCTCTCTTTTTAGCTTCTTCAAGTAATTCTAAATATTCTTTAAGCATTTTCTGCTTTGGAAATGAAATACCATAAACCCTATTTAGCTGTGTGTTGTTTTCATCTCCACGCCAATATGCTCCTGCAACACTCATTAATTTCACTGCTTTAATAAAACCAGTGTTAGGTAAATGTCCTCCACGACATAAGTCTGTAAAGTCGTCATGATCACAAAAAGTGATTTCCCCATCAGTTAAATTCTCTATTAATTCAACTTTGTACGGGTTATTTTTTTTAGTGTAATAAGCTAAAGCTTCGTCTTTGCTAACTTCTCTTAAGTTAAATTCGTGTTTGCCTCTAGCTAATTCTAGCATCTTCTTTTCAATTTTAGGAAAATCAGATTCAGATATCTTCTGTCCTTCTAAGTCAATGTCATAGTAAAAACCATTTTCAATAGCAGGGCCAATAGTTAATTTTACTCCAGGAAACAACTTCAAAATAGCTTGTGCCATTAAATGTGCAGAACTATGCCAAAAAGCTTTTTTACCTTCATCATCATTGAAGGTGAGTAAAATTAAATTTCCATCAGTGGTAAGTGGGGTAGAGGTCTCTACTGTTTCATTATTGAATTTTGCTGAGATTACATTTCTGGCTAATCCAGCACTAATGCTAAGTGCAACATCCATAGGAGTTGATCCACTTTCAAACTCTTTAACACTACCGTCAGGTAAAGTAATTTTAATCATATTTTTAATGCTATTGAAAAAATTTTGGCAAAGATACTTATATATTATAACCTAGCCATAATTAATACGTAATGAATTTTTTATGCGCTAAAAAGAACTATTATCTCCAAACTTAGCAACTTCCTCCGGAATTTTAATTTGATATTCGCCTTCTGAATAATACTTAATTCGTGATACTTTAATTTCTCCAATATAGTTATTGAAGTTACTTTTTTCATTATTTTCAAATAGCTTCCATGTCAAGGAAACTGGAATTCTGTTCACCGTAATATAGCGGTCGAAATATAATAAATTCTCTTCTTGTGTTAAATTAAGCTTTACTGATAATGCTTTTACCATATCTGTTCTTGCATCTGTCCAACTGGTAATGGGGGATGGGATAAACTTAAAATTAGAATTGATAGACTCAATTTTTAATACTTTGTAGGTGTTCTTAAAAGCTTCTACTTGTTCTATTTCTGTAAATGAATTTTCAATTTGGTATAATTCACTAAAAGCACCAAAAATAAAAGCAAATTCTAAGTAGGTTTTGGCAAGTTCAGGAGTGAAGTTGGATGATTCTGTTTGGAATAATTCCCCTCCAAAAAGGTAAAATTCACCATATTGTTTACTCGACAACTTCAGTTCAGAGAAATCTGTAGCTTTGATTATTTTTATCTGATCGTTTAGCTCTGGATGTTCAATAGCTAGTTCAAAACCAACATAGGCTTCAGATTTGTAATGTTCAGCTTTGTGAATTTCTGCAATATGCGATGCATAACGCTGTTCTTTTGATTTTCTCTTTACAATTTCTTCGTGGTTGTATTCCTTTTTCTCAGTACCGTTGGTTTCTTTTTGTTCTTTGCATCCATAAAAGAAAACTGAAATCAGTAAAAATGAAATAAATAAATAGTGATTTATAAACTTAATTGTTGAATTCATTTATTTTAATTTGGGGGTAAAAATAAGTAATTTTTGATAGCTTTTAAGCTTCCTCTTCAATTTGATTAAGTATTTCATTAAAAGCCATGAATACAAGCTCTTTTTTCTTTTCTTGTAAGTTAAGTTCTTGTAGTTTTTTATCAAAAACTTCTTGGGCTTGTAATTCTTGTAAATGTTGTGTTTTTTGACTTAAGTGTCCAAGTTTTTTCTGGACCTCTGTAAAATACACCCGATGCTTTACAATCTCAATACCAGCTGTATCAAACTTTTCTATTAATTGATTTAAGGCAAAAATTAACTCAGGATTATAATTTTCTTCAATTAGTTCTATTTCAACTAAATCTGTTAATATTGATTCACTTTTCATTGTTGACAACTCCGCTTCAACCTTTTCAAAGTTACCCTTAATTTTTTTCAATTTTCTAAAACTTGGCAAGGGAATAGATTCAATTTCAAAATCCTTTTCAGTATCCACAATAAGTATGCGTTTTTGGTCTTTTCGTTCACTGAAAGAAAGTTGAATAGGTGAGCCACTGTAGTAAATAGGAATGGTTGATTTTACTTGTTGTGGCTGATGAATATGACCTAACGCAATGTATTTGTAATATTCATCAAAATGATTAGCTTCAACCCCTGCTTGGTTACCAATTTGTATATCCCTCTCGCTTTCTGAAGTTGACACTCCTTTAGCAAATAAATGGCCCGTAGCTATGCATGGAATTGTTGGGAAATTTTCTTTAGCAAGCGCTGCAAGCTTTGTGAAATGAAAAGCCACTCCTTGTTTTAAACGTTCTATGCGCTCCTGGTAATTTTCTGCCAAATCTAAGCCTTGTAAATCAGCATTTCTTAAATAGGGAATTGCAGCTACAACTATTTCAATTTCGTTGTTTTGGTTATGAATTGGGATAAGTGCTTCAGATGCATTTTTGGGCATGCCACCAATTACGTGAATGTCCATTTCTTTTAGTAAATGTTGTGGAGCATTTAGCATAGAAGGTGAATCATGATTACCACCAGTTATAATAAGTTGAACTTTAAGCGATTTCAACTGAAGTAAAGTTTGGTAGTATTGTTTTTTGGCTTCATGAGATGGATTAGCTAGATCAAATACATCTCCCGAAACTAAAACCAAGTCTATCTCATGGGTCTTGATACAGTCAACTAACCATTCAATAAATAGGTCAAAATCAGCATATAAATCATGTTTGTGTAGTTTTTTTCCAATATGCCAATCGGCTGTATGAAGAATTTTCATGCTTAAATTTTAATCGCTAATTTAGGTATAAGATTTCAAAAACACGAATTCAGTCTTAATGTTTTTAAAAAAACCAATAGAAATATTAAGCTGATTAAATTAGTTAAAAGGGAACTTCATCATCGTTGTTTGCTGGGGTATCTGGCTGACCAAAAACTTCGTTAGCATCAGGAAATGGCGAAGCATCATCATCGTTAATAGAAGAGCCAATTTCAAAAGTATTGTCAAAAGTATCTAAATTGTCAAACCTTCCTAAATGACCAATAAATTTCAGTCGGATATTATCTAGGCCACCGTTACGGTGTTTAGCAACAATAAATTCACCTTGGCCTTCAGTAGGACTTCCTTCTTCATCATCCCATTCCTGAATATCATAGTATTCTGGTCGATAAATAAAAGAAACAATATCTGCATCTTGCTCAATTGCTCCAGATTCACGTAAATCACTTAAAAGCGGTCTTTTTGTTCCACCTCTTGTTTCTACAGCACGAGATAACTGTGATAGTGCAATTACAGGCACGTTTAGTTCTTTAGCTAAAGCTTTTAGGTTTCTTGAAATTGATGAAATTTCTTGTTCTCTGTTTCCAGATTTATTACTTCCTCCACCTGTCATTAATTGTAAGTAATCAATTACAATTAGCTGAATTCCAAATTGGGAAGAAAGTCGCCTTGCTTTAGCACGTAAATCAAAAATTGAAAGCGAAGGGGTATCATCTATGTACAGTGGTGCTTGTTCTAAGGCCTTTACTTTTACATTTAACTGTTCCCATTCATGTTTTTCAAGATTACCTGTTCTTAATTTTTCTGAAGACAATCCTGTTTCAGAAGATATTAAACGAGTAATTAATTGTACAGAAGACATCTCTAAAGAAAAGAAAGCCACAGGAATATTGTGTCCAACAGAAATATTTCTTGCCATAGAGAGGGTGAGAGCAGTTTTTCCCATACCTGGGCGGGCAGCAACAATAATCAAATCTGAAGGTTGCCATCCAGAAGTTAGCTCATCTAATTTATCAAACCCAGAAGGAATACCGCTTAAGCCTTCTTTGTTGGATATTTCCTCAATTTGTTTTAAAGCTTGAGTAACTAAAGATTGAGCAGTTTCTGAAGATTTTTTGATGTTTCCTTGAGTAACTTCATAAAGTTTTGACTCCGCATGATCTAACAGATCAAAAACATCTGCTCCTTCGTCGTAAGCTTCTTCAATAATCTCATTTGAAATTTTAATTAAACTTCGTTGAATATATTTTTGAAGAATAATTCTACAATGAAACTCTATATGCGCAGAGCTAGAAACTTTCTGAGTGAGTTGAATTAAATAATATTCACCTCCTATTTGTTCAAGTTTTTTTTCTTTCTTCAGTTGGGATGCAACTGTTAATAAATCAATTGGTTGACCGTCTTGAAACAAAAACTGTATTGCTTCAAAGATATTTTTATGTTGGTCTCTATAAAATGCATCTGGACTTAAAATATCAATAGCTTCATCAATCCCTTTCTTATCTATCATCATTGCTCCTAAAACAACTTCCTCAATATCAACAGCTTGAGGTGGTATTTTTCCTTTTTGAAGATTAATGACATTCCCTTTATTAGAAGGAGATTTTAATGAAGATTCTTGTCTTTCCATGGCTGCGAAGATATAAATAGGATTTTAATAATTATGTTAAATAACACTCCAAGCTTATTCACAAATCAGATTAAATTTTGTTGATAAGTTGTTTATAACCTATTGATTAAGTGTTGATAAACAAATACAAAAAGATACTTTTGAAATAAATTGGATATTTTTTAAGTGATTTTAAAATTATTCATTGTAAACTCCCATTTCAATAAATTTATCCATTCTTTGGTTAACAAGTTCTTTTGGAGATAATGCTTTCAATTCTTCATAAGTTTTTACAATAGTTTTACTAACTATGCTAAAGGTTTTTTCTCTATCAGAATGAGCCCCACCAACTGGTTCTTTAATAATTTTGTCTATCAATTTTTGTTTTTTCATGTCCTTGGCGGTTAGTTTTAGTGCTTCAGCAGCAATTTGCTTCTGCTCCCAGCTTCGCCATAAAATAGAAGAACAAGATTCTGGAGAAATTACAGAATACCATGTATTTTCTAGCATAAAAACACGATCACCAACACCAATACCTAAAGCACCTCCACTTGCTCCTTCGCCAATAACTACAACAATAATAGGCACTTTTACGCGAGACATTTCATAAATATTTCTAGCAATAGCTTCTCCTTGTCCGCGTTCTTCTGCTTCAAGCCCAGGGTAGGCACCTGGTGTGTCTATTAAAGTTACAATAGGAATTCCAAATTTTTCAGCTGATTTCATTAATCGTATGGCTTTTCTGTAACCCTCTGGACTAGCCATTCCAAAGTTTCTATATTGACGAGTTTTAGTGTTGTAGCCCTTTTGCTGCCCAATAAACATGTAGCTTTGGTCACCAATTTTACCTAATCCACCAATCATAGCCTTGTCATCTCCAAAATTTCTATCTCCGTGCAACTCTAGAAAAGTATCACCACAGATAGCATTAATATAGTCCATTGTATAAGGCCGGTTTGGATGCCTAGACATTTGGACACGTTGCCAAGGTGTTAGATTTTGATATATTTCTTTGCGTTTTTCTTCTAGTTTTTCTTGAATTTGCTTGCAGGTATCACTTACATCAACATCACTGTCTTCACCAAGCTTACATGCTTTGTCGTATTGCTCCTGCAATTCCTTTAAAGGTAATTCAAATTCTAAATACTCCATTTTTGATAGGGGTTTTTATATCAAATGAACTTACAAATATATAAAGTTACCTTTTAATTTTTTGTATAAAACACCTTATTTATTTTAATTTTTGTTTTCAAGGAGGTTCTCGCTAAAGTAGGTGTTTGGTAACTAGAGTTTTAGTTGATCTTCCAAAGAAGTAAAGTTAGGGTGTTTTGATATAATAGTGATTTTAAGATGTCTTTTAGCTACAATCAATTCACAATTAATAGTGGTCTTCATTTTTATTGTTAGCTTGGTTTTTTGCTTGATTTTGATCAAAAACGTGTATAGGTAGTTGTACAAATCGATCATCCCACCCCATAAGTAAGTTGTACCCAGAGCCATTTCTTCTAACACTTATGCTAAATTGTTCAACGCTAGTTGCGGTGTACATGGAATTAACTTTTGTTCTTAGTTTGTCATTACTTTCGTTATAAGCGTCTAAGCCCCATGACTTTTCAACGCTGTTAATAATAATTGTCCATTCATTTTCATGTGGAATGCTAAAAAGTGTATATGTGCCTTTTTCTATTTTATTTCCATTTACTAAGACATCTTGATAAAATTTAATTTCAGTGGCTTCGTTAGCCCCTGTTCTCCATAAAGTATCAAATTTCACTAATTCGCCAAAAATTTTTCTGTTTCTTTTGTAGGGTCTGCTATATATAATTCTCGCTAAACTTGAGTTGTCTTGCGCTCTTATCATAATGGCGTCCATAGGGCTTTTATCTAAATCATTGAATTGCTGAGCGGTTACAATATTAGCCAACATTACTGCAATAAAAGATATAATAAATTTACGCATTTTATAGTTTTATTTCTTTAAACGTATTATATTTTTTCAAATTGTAAAAATAAGTAGATTATTAAAATAAGCTTTGTACTTTTTGCTTATAAATTGGATTGGTTGTTAATAACTTTGCTTATTAATACACCTTATATTGTGGGCTATTTAATAACAATGATTATATTTGTGAGTTGTTAAAAAATTAATCACATATATATGAGTGAAGAGATTAATAAGCCCAAAGATTATTCAGCTGATAGTATTCAAGCCTTAGAAGGAATGGAACATGTTCGTATGCGTCCATCTATGTATATTGGTGACGTAGGAACAAGAGGATTACATCATTTGGTTTACGAAGTTGTAGATAATTCCATTGATGAAGCAATGGCAGGTCATTGTGATCATATAAAAGTTAGAATCAATAAAGATGGGTCTTTAAGAGTAGAAGATAATGGCCGTGGTATTCCTGTTGATTTACACAAAAAAGAAGGTGTCTCTGCTTTACAAGTAGTAATGACAAAAATTGGTGCAGGTGGAAAGTTTGATAAAGATTCCTACAAAGTTTCTGGAGGTTTACACGGTGTAGGAGTTTCTGTTGTAAATGCTTTGTCTACACATTTACACGCTTATGTTTATAAAAAAGGACAGATCTGGGAACAAGAATATGAAAAAGGTAAGGCCATCTACCCTGTTAAACCAACAGGAGAAACAGAATTAAATGGAACTGTAATAGAGTTTACCCCAGACCCAAGTATTTTTCAAGAATCAACACGTTTTAACTATGACACCTTAGCTAGCAGAATGCGTGAGCTTTCTTTTTTAAATAAAGGAATAAGAATTTCTATCGAGGATCAAAGAGAAACAGATGAGGAGGGTAATTTTAAATTTGAAGAGTTCCATTCTGAAGAAGGTTTAAAAGAGTTTATTCGATTTATGGACTCTAATCGAGAGCCAATTATTGGTGATGTTATAGCTATGGAAGGTGAAAAAAATGACATTCCTGTTGAAGTAGCCATGATTTACAATAATTCTTATGGAGAAAACCTACACTCTTACGTTAATAATATTAACACGCATGAAGGAGGTACCCATTTATCTGGTTTTAGAAGAGGCTTAACTTCAACGTTAAAGAAATATGCTGACGCTTCTGGTTTGCTAGATAAATTGAAATTTGAGATTGCTGGAGACGACTTTAGAGAAGGACTTACAGCAATAGTATCTGTAAAGGTTCAGCACCCTCAATTTGAAGGGCAAACTAAGACAAAATTAGGAAACAGAGAAGTTACTTCTGCTGTTTCTCAAGCTGTTTCTGAAATGCTTGAAATATATCTTGAAGAAAATCCAAATGATGCTAAAACTATAGTTCAGAAGGTGATTTTAGCAGCTCAAGCTAGACATGCTGCTAAAAAAGCTAGAGAAATGGTACAGCGTAAAACAGTTATGAGTGGCGGTGGTCTTCCTGGAAAGCTTTCAGATTGTTCTGACCAAGATCCTGAAAATTGTGAAGTTTTTTTAGTAGAGGGAGATTCTGCAGGGGGTACAGCAAAACAAGGAAGAGACCGAAATTTTCAAGCTATTTTACCTTTAAGAGGTAAGATATTGAATGTAGAAAAAGCTATGTCTCATCGTGTTTTTGAAAATGAAGAAATTAGAAACATCTATACGGCTTTAGGTGTAACTATTGGAACTGAAGAAGATTCAAAAGCATTGAATTTATCTAAATTGAGATACCATAAAATTGTTATCATGTGTGATGCCGATGTGGATGGAAGCCACATTGCTACTTTAATCTTAACTTTCTTCTTTAGGTATATGAAAGAGCTTATTGAAGCAGGACACGTTTATATTGCAACTCCACCGCTTTATTTAATTAAAAAAGGAAGTAAAAAGCGTTATGCCTGGTCTGAAAAAGAAAGAAATGAAATTGCTAGTGAGTACAAAACTAATGTTAGCGTCCAGCGTTACAAAGGTCTTGGTGAAATGAATGCAGAGCAATTGTGGGATACCACAATGAATCCTGGTAATCGAATTTTAAGAAAAGTGACTATAGACAATATGGGAGAAGCTGATCGAATTTTTTCTATGTTGATGGGGGATGAAGTACCGCCTAGAAGAGAATTTATTGAAAAGAATGCGGTTTATGCAAATATAGATGCTTAAATCTTAATTCTTTCATCAATTGCATAAAGTCCTTCATAACCTGAAGGACTTTTTTTGTGAATGACTATTTTGTTTTATTAAAAAATTGTAGATTTAAAATAAAAACAGATTTCATGAAAAAAACTATTTTACTCTTGTATTTTATTCCTTTACTCGGCTTTTCTCAAATTAACTTAGGGCCTGTGTTAACTTCAGGACTTGAAGACGCTCAATTATTTTCTTCCAATTATCTAAACCCTGGTTTTGATGCAGTAGCTTTCAATTTGTCTAATGGATGGTACAGCTCTGCCAAAGCTAAAGGTCTTGGCAGTTTTGAAGTAGCAATTATTGGTAATGTTTCATTTGTTTCGGGCAACCAACAAAGCTTTGAATTAAACACCAACGATTATAACTTCCTTGAGTTTGCTGATGGTTCTTCTATAAAACAAGTTGCTAATATTTTAGGACAAAACGACCCAGGCATAACAGGCTTAGTAAATTTCATGGATGAATCTGGTAGCCAACAATCCATTAGTTTTGCATTGCCACAAGGACTATCTAGAAATGGATTGAACTTTGTTCCTTCAGCTATGCTTCAGGCTAATGTAGGATTGATTTTTGGGACAGAAGCTATCATTAGAGCTTTACCAGAATTCACCACTAGTGATAGTAAAGCTAGGTTTTACGGATTAGGACTTAAACATGAATTTACAAGCTGGATACCAGGAGCCGATTTGTTGCCAATAAGTCTAGCAACTGTAATTAACTACTCAAATTTTGTTGGTCGTTTTGGTTTAGACGAGACCCCATTAGTTGAAGGCAGTGGCCAACGTATTGATACTAGGTTAGACACTTGGGCTTTTGATGTAGTATTATCTACAAAACTACCAGTAATTAATTTTTATGCTGGTGGAGGCTACGTTTTGGCTAATTCTAGATATACCTTACAAGGTGAGTATGAAATTTCTTCGGGACCTAACGCAGGAGAGGTGATTGTTGACCCTATTAGAGGCACAACAAATATCAGTGGCTTTAGGGGTACACTAGGAACGCGTTTATCCTTAGGTGTGTTTAAAGTGTTTGCAGATTATAGCATTCAAGAGTTTAATACCTTATCTGTAGGTTTGGGATTTGGAATTTAATTATGGGCTTTTAAAAACTTATCCAAGCACTTATAGGGAAGTGGTCTGAGTATTCAAAGTCATAGTTCAAGAAATCAATAACTTCAAATTTTTTATCCGTTAGGATAAAATCAATTCGAATTGGAATAAAATCAAAATTAAAGGTTTTTCCAAATCCATTTCCACGCTCTTTAAAGCTGTCTTTTAGACCGTGTGACTTAATATTCCTGTAAACATTTGAAAAGGCTGTATTGTTAAAATCACCCATCACAATTTTTGGATGAGTGCATGCAGCAAGACTTTTAGAAATAAGCTTGGTTTGTTTGGCTTGCTGAGCAAAAGAATGACTAACTCTTTTAATTAGCTTTTGCTGATTTTCATCTTTTAGAGCACTAACACTTGGGGTTATTTTAAGCGACTCTAAATGGATATTGTAAATTCGAAGCGTATCTTTATTGAATACTATGTCAACAAATATTGCATTGTTGGAAGTGTTTTTAAAATCAATATTACCGGTATTAAGAATTGGAAGCTTAGAAAAAATAGCTAGCGCATTATTCTTATTCTTCCCTCTATGTTGTACATACTGGTGAGGATATTTACTAATTAACGAAAAGTCATCTTTTTCTTTGAAGTCTTGCAAGGCAATAATATCAGCATTTTCATTGAGTAAAAACTGATTTATTTTTTCTGAAACATTCACATCATCAATCCAATTGTGCATATTCAAGTGCCTCACATTATAACTCAATAAATGTAATTGATCTTCTGATTGATTCAAACGTTCATTTATAACATACAAGGAAGTTAGATGAGTAAATCCTATACCAATTGCTATAACAGAAAGCAGTATTCTTTTATTTAGCTTTATCAACCAATACAAAATAAAAAACAGGTTAATTAACAAGAACACAGGTATTGAAAAATTGAGAATAGAGAGTATTGGAATGAAATCGGCAGGAATAAAGGGCAACAAATAAGAAACGATTAATAACGCAGAAAAAATTGAATTGAGAAAATAAATAAATTTATCAAAAAATTTCATATGAACTTTCAGTGTAAAAAGTGCCTAAAAACTACATGTCTTTACCAGCGTTAAATAAGAAATTTTTTTCTTCTTTACTCAAACTATCATATCCATTCTTTGAAATTTTATCTAAAATTTCGTCAACTTTTTTCTGTTTTTCATTCTTTTTTAGATTTGATTTTGACGATTTATTTTTAGCATTTTTGTTTTTGTGAACCGTTTTCATGTTTGATTTCTTTTGTCCAAATGAACTAAAATAATCAATCAAACCATCCATGAATTTTTCAAAACTTGAACCAATATCAATTCCTTTATCTAATTGTTTCGTATAAAAATAACCTAAGAATGCACCCCCTAAGTGAGCTAAATGCCCACCTGCATTTCCTAATGGAATGCGTATAATATCTAAAACAACAAAAACCACAGCAATATGCCATAATTTTACATTTCCAATTAAGAAAAAACGCATGCTAATTGAAGGTGCTTTTGTTGCAATTCCAACTAGAATAGCCATTACCGAAGCAGATGCTCCAATTAAATAAGATTTATCAACACCTTGAAATGCTGGGAAAAGATTGTAGCTAAGCATAAAAACCAAAGCACCTGCCAACGCTCCTAAAAAGTAGTAGTTCAGCATTTTTTTAGCTGAGAAAAACTCTAGAAAAAATCTACCCGAAAAGTATAAGACAATCATGTTAAAGAGTAGGTGGAAGAATCCAGCATGCAAAAAGGCATAGCTAAAAATACTCCAAGGTTTAAATAAAAACTCGTAGGGCTCTTTATCAAAAACTAACCACTCTATAAAAAAGCTACCATCACTATTAAACAAGAAGCCAATAGTTTTAAAAACAAAAGTTAGCACAAAAAATAATACATTTGCTCCAATCAATTTTTCTGTCATAGAAGCCATGGCGTACTTATATCTTAATTGACTTTTCCAATCCATATCAATAAATTAAATTAATTCCATCTATTTTTAATATCATTTTTTTTCCAAAAGTACACCATAAAAAAACCAACTATTGCGCCACCAATATGTGCCCAATGAGCGATATTACTCTCTCCTAATAGACTAGCCCCTGTAACTGCGGCATATACATCCATTAAGAAATAAGCCCCTATTAAGTACTTAGCCTTTATAGGTATTGGTATGAACATTAGATACAAAGGTAAGTTTGGATAAAGCATTGCAAATCCAGCCAATAGTCCAAATATAGCACCAGAAGCACCAACCATACTTGATAAGTAACTTGATACCAATGTTTCAGTGACTTCTCTAGGAACACCGCTACTAACCTTAATGCGATCCTTCATTTGAGCGGTATATTCTAAGGTGTTTTTGATGTATTCATCATTATAGCCTGCTTCAATATATGCTTGATACGCACTAGTAAAGTTAATATAATTAAATAAAATCTGAAGGGCTGCAGCACCTAAGCCAGCAGAAATATAAAGAAAAATAAAGCGTTTCTGTCCTATGCTNTGCTCCATGACGCTTCCGAAAATAAAAAGCATAAACATATTAAAGAAAATATGAGTGGTACTACCATGCATAAACATGTGAGTTAAGATTTGCCAAACACCAAAATTCTCGTATTCAGGAAACCAAAGCGCAAAAATTTTAAAAGCATAATCACCAATATAAGCTGTTCCAAAAAAAAATAATACGTTGGCGACTAAAAGTGTCTTGACTGTGTCTGTTAATCTTCCTCCCATAGTTTACATTAATTTCTTATCAAAGTCATCACTGTTCATAGTTACAAAAATAAGCTTGTTAGTTGGACTTTGGGTTGGTTCTGAACAAGAAAAAAGTTGACTCACAATTTCCATCTGCTCTTCTTGTTTTAGTTTCTTTCCTGCTTTTATTGCCGAGGTTTTAGCAATTGATTTTGCAAGTAACTCTCTTAAGTTTATTTCACTACTAGGTATGCCTTCTTTAAAATTTGATTTTAGCTCATCAAATAGAGTTCCAATTTCAGATTCAGAAAAATATACAGGAATACCGCTAATTTGAATTTCATTACTTTCAAACTTCTTAAAATCAAAGCCAACTTGGTTCAAATGTGTTTTTAGTTCACTTAAAATTTCAAAATCATAAGGATTAATGTCAATAATAAGTGGAAACATAAGCTGTTGGCTCATTTCTGGCTTTTCTTTTAATTTCTTAAGTAGGTTTTCAAATAGTATTCTGAAGTGAGCTCTATGTTGATCTATAATTAAAAGTCCTGATTTTAGAGTGGTAACTATATATTTGTTTTGTAATTGAAATGAAGTAGGTTCTTTTTGAAGCGTATCTTCTTCAAAATCAATTAAATTTTGGTTGGTTGCACTACTTTCAAGATTAATCTCACTTTCGATTGCTTCAGATGGAAAACTATTAGTGTTTTCAAAAATGGCCTCCCAGTTTTCAGTAGATTTTTTAGGTCTATGTGATTGATTAAAATTGGGTTGAAAGGACTCCGATTTGTGCTTAGATTCAACTTCAGTTGTAAAGGGATTAAAATTTCTGTCAACTTCAATGGTTGGATTTTTTGCTACGGATTTATACCTACTGTAACTTGGATCTAAATCACTACTGTGATCAAAATCTAATACTGGAGTAATTTGAAATTGTCCTAAACTATGTTTTACAGCCGACCTTAAAATAGAGTAAATGGCGTGTTCATCTTCAAATTTTATTTCAGTTTTTGTAGGGTGAATATTTATATCTATACTCTTTGGGTCTAGTTCTAAGTTTAAAAAATAGGAGGGATGTGTTTTCTCTTTTAAGATGCCTTCAAAAGCGCTAGTAACAGCGTGATGCAAATAACTGTTCTTTATAAATCTTTGATTTACAAAGAAAAATTGCTCCCCTCTAGTTCGCTTTGCAAATTTAGGTTTACCAACAAAACCGGACAAATTAACAAGTTCTGTTTTTTCGTTAATAGGCACAAGGTTTTCGTTTGCTTTGCTACCCATAATACCAACTATTCGTTGTCTTAAATTGCTTTTTGGTAGATTAAATAAATTTGAACCATTGTGATACATTTTAAGAGCAACTTCTGGATGAGCCATACCTATTCTTTGGAACTCATCAATAATATGCCTTTGTTCTACATTGTCTGATTTTAAAAAATTTCTCCTTGCTGGTATATTGAAGAATAAGTTTTTTACGCTCAAACTGCTGCCTACTTTTGTGACACAGGGTTCTTGTTTTTTGACCTCACTACCTTCGATTGTAATTTCTGTACCTACCTCACAGTTTACTGTTTTGGTCTTTAGTTCTACTTGCGCAACTGCAGCAATAGAGGCTAATGCTTCACCACGAAAGCCGTTGGTGTGTAAATTAAATAAATCTTCTGCTTTTCTAATTTTAGAAGTAGCGTGTCTTTCAAAAGCAAGTCTTGCGTCTGTCATGGTCATACCCTCACCATCATCAACAATTTGAATAAGAGTTTTACCAGCATCTTTAATTATAAGTTGTATGTTTTGAGCACCAGCATCAATACTGTTTTCAAGTAACTCTTTAACTACAGAAGCGGGTCTTTGTACTACTTCTCCTGCTGCAATTTGATTAGCAACATGATCTGGTAAAAGTTGAATTAAACTTTTCATAAATTAAAACAAGTCATTAAATATAGATAAATCAAAATCGATTATCCATAAAAAAACAAAAATTAATAAGCCCACAATAAGTATAATCCTTTTATTGATTGAACGATTACCGCGGTGTCTGCTATTTTTTCGGTCAATAGCCCATTGCGCTCCAAAATCAACTTGATTGGTTGTGTTTTTGTATTTATGAAATTTAGAATCAAAATCATAAATATTGCCTTCTACTTTTCCTTTATAATAGCGGGGTGTGTAATTATACCTTTGATTTTTTGGTAATTTAAACCCTTTAAATTTCATAGCTTTGTATTCTATTGGTATTTAAAAAAAAATCTTTTGGAATCAATGGTGTTTCATGACTTCAAAAGATAAAAGTAAGGATTTAAATAGTTACTAAAAAAAACTATTTCAATATTTTAAGATATAAGAAGTTTAGGTTTTATAAAACTTAGAATTCTTCTTTAATTCTGCCATCCTTATAGCAGCAATAGCAGCTTCTGTACCTTTGTTACCATGTTTCCCACCAGACCTGTCTAAACTTTGCTGTTTGTTATCATCAGTAAGTACGCAAAATATAACAGGAATACTTCCCTCTACGTTAAGTTGTCTTATTCCTTGGGTTACTCCTTGACAAACAAAGTCAAAGTGTTTTGTCTCTCCTTGAATAACATTCCCTACGGCTATAATTGCATCAAGCATATCAAAACTTTCTGCCATTTTCTTACATCCATAAATCAACTCAAAGCTACCTGGAACATTCCAACGAACTATATTCTCCTTGATTACTCCAACTTCTAGCAACGCATCAAATGCTCCTTGAAATAGGTTTTCAGTTACATCTGGATTCCACTCAGATACAACAAGACCAATTTTAAAGTCTTTAGCATTTGGTAAAGAAGATTTGTTAAATTTAGAAAGATTATTCCCTGCCGTTGCCATACAAATTATTTTAGCGCTTGCGCTTTACCTAAAAAAACATCTACTCTTTTTGCCTCTTCAGAATTTGGGTATTTGTTTTTAATTGTCTTTAGGTGCTTTTCTGCCTTATCAATTTCATTTAGAGAAATTGCAGTTTGAGCTACTTTTAAGTGAAACTTTGGAGATACAAACTGGTTGGGATTTTGTTTAGTGGCTTTTTCAAAATAAACTATGGCTTCATTTTTTTGGTCTAACTCTAGAAAGGCATCACCAATAGCGCCTAAAGCAATAGCACTTAGTATTTTATCATCCGATTTGAATTGGTCCAAATGAGTTATGGCATTTTTGAAGTCCTTTAACTCTAAATAAGCCATCCCAGCGTAGTATTGTGAAAGTTTTCCTGCTTTTGTACTCCCGTAAGAAGATGCAATATCAAGAAATCCTAACTTTCCCCTTCCTCCGTTTAGCGCTAATCCAAAAAGAGAATCTCTCATTTTTTTGGTCTCTGCTTCAACAGCGTTGTCAAAAAAACGTTGAGCTTGAACTATTTCTTCAGAAGCTTCAATTTCTTTAGGGGCTAAAACCAAGTTTTGATAACCTAAATAACCTAAAGCAACTACAGCAATAACAACAACACCACCAAGAATAGATTTCTGATACTTACTTATAAACTCCTCGGTTTTATTGGCTTTTTCGTCAAGAGAGTCAAATACCTCGGCTGTTGTAGATTCCTCAATTACTTTATCCTCTCTTTCTTTTTTATTTTTCGGCTTATAACCTCTTTTATTATATGTTGCCATCTTAGTTTTTTTTATTGACCCGCAAAAATAGAATTTTTATTAATAAATCAATCAATTTACTAAGAAATTGTTAGCAATTCTCTTGTTGTTACTTCTAGGAATCCAAGCAGAGAAGTTAATTTAAATTTTTTTCACTTCATTTTTTGCATTATTCTTTTATAATTGCCTAATTTTATTCTTTTAGAATTTACTTTTTTAGTTTCTTATAACCCAATGATATTAAAACACTTAAGCTTACTTAATTTCAAAAACATTGAACAGGCAGATTTCAAATTTGACGCGCATGTAAACTGTTTTGTTGGAAAAAATGGTGTTGGTAAAACAAATGCATTAGACAGCATCTATGCATTGGCTTTTGGTAAAAGTTATTTTAACCCAATNACAAGTCAAAATATAAGACATGGAAATGATTTTTTTGTAATTGATGGTAGATTTGACTTTACAGAAAAGGAAGAACGTATTATTCTTTCGGTCAAAAAAGGACAAAAGAAAGTTATTAAAAAAAATGGAAAAATCTACGATCGAATTTCTGATCATGTAGGCCACATACCTCTGGTTATTATTTCCCCATCTGACCGAGACTTAATCACAGAAGGAAGTGAAGTTAGACGNAAGTTTATTGATGGAATAATAGCACAATCAAACGCAAACTATCTTCAGTCTTTGTTGAATTATAATAAAGTTTTAAGTCAACGAAATGCGTTGTTAAAGTTTTTTGCTGTGAATAGAACATTTAATCAAGAAAATATTGATGTTTATAATGAACAGCTTACACGTTACGGAACACATATTTTAAACGAACGAAATTCTTTTCTTCAGGTTTATTTACCTTTATTAAAGAAACGTTACATAGATATAAGTGGAAGCTCTACTGAAAATATTAACCTAGATTACAAGACTCAAGTAGATGAAAAAAAATATTTAGAACTGCTTCAACAAGGTCAAAAGAAAGATTTAATAAAACAATATACTACGGTTGGAATTCATAAAGACGATTTGCTTTTTCAGTTGAATAATTTCCCTATTAAAAAATTTGGCTCACAAGGTCAGCAAAAATCTTTTTTAATTGCATTGAAGTTTGCTCAATATGATTTTTTAAGAAACTTAAAAGGTATTAAACCAATTTTATTGCTAGATGATGTTTTTGATAAATTAGATGAGAATAGAGTAAAACAAATTATTTCTATGATAATGAGAGATGACCTAGGTCAACTCTTTATTTCTGACACTCACGCTGAAAGAACTGAAAATGTAGTGAAGGCAAATACTTCAAATTATAAAATGATTCATTTAAATTAAAACCTCATGAAAAAGATATTATTTAGTTGTATATTATTGACTTTGTTTTTTAGTTGCCAAAAAAATAAACTTGGAGAGGTAGCGCTAATCAATGGTTATTGGCAAATTAAAGAAGCCGAAAATCCTAAAGGAGCCGTTAAGCAATACAACTTTATTGAAACTGTTGATTTTTATAATGTATCCGATTCTAAAGGGGTTAGGAAAAAGGCAAAACCCACAATGCAAGGTGGATTTAAAGTTAGTGAAGATCAAGAAAATTTTAAAATTGACGTTACTAAAGACACTATTTTTCTTCATTTTGAAAATATATATGATGAAAGAACCGATGCTGTCTTTGATTTGTCTCAAGAACAAATGAAAGTGAAGAGCGGAAGCACAGGATTAATTTTTACTTATGAACGTTTTGAAAAAATAGATTTTGGAGATGAAGAAATATAAATCTAAAGACGAATTTAAAGCCCGCTTTGCAGAGGAGCAATCCATGGCGGATGTACTTCAAAAATTTAAACAACTAAAAAAATTATCTTCCGGTTTTGAAGAAATAAGATTAAAAGAAACTTGGGAGTCTGTTATGGGGCCAGCAATTGCACAATATACCTTAGGCTTACAACTAAAACGAGGAAAATTAATTGTGAAACTGAGTTCTTCCACGCTTAGAGAAGAGCTTTCGTATGGTAAATCTAAGATTAGAACTAACCTTAACGAAGCCTTAGATCAATCGCTTATTAAAGAGGTTGTGCTTGTGTAGCTACTTTCTAGTTTTTGTGAAATACAAATACGCAGGGTTTTTTATGAATTTCTGGTATTTTTGTTAACTTCCACTCAGCTACCAATTTGGTTAAAATAAACTCAGTACTTAATGTTATGTCGCAAGCAATTGTTAGTTCAGTGGTTGGATGAAGACTACTTAGAAGTGTTTTTAAGACGGATTCATTTCTATAAGGAGTTTCAATTATAATCTGTGTTTGATCGTCTATTTGTGATCTTTTTTCAAGTGATTTAATTTTAGTTTTACACTCAGATTTATCAATAGGCAAGTATCCATTAAATGCAAAATTTTGACCGTTCATTCCACTTGACATTAGTGCTAATAGTATAGAAGATGGGCCAACTAGCGGAACAACTTGAATGCCTTTTTGATGGGCAACTCGTACAGCTTTTGCTCCAGGATCTGCTACTCCAGGGCAACCTGCATCAGACATTAATCCTAGGTCAATACCCTTTAAGCAAGGAGATAGCATTTCTGGAATCTCAATATCTTGACTAAATTTGTTGAGTGTAAAAATTTCTAAATCAGCTTGCGATTTTGTAGGTGTAATTTTTTTAATAAAAGCTCTTGCTACTTTTTCGTTTTCAACAATATAAGAATTTACATCACTGATTACTTTCCTAATTGAAAGCGGTAACACTTCTAAGGGTGGTTGCTCACCAAGTCTAGAAGGAATAAGGTAGAGTTTACCAAGCTTTGATTTTGCTTCAGCTTTTTCCATAAGTTTTNTTTAAAAGTTTTATTAGTGTTTCACTATACTTTTTACATCAATTTTTGTAACATTAGTGATTTTCCTCCTTGACCTAATACTTATAAGTTTTAAAAAGCGTGCTAACCAAGCTTTGAAACTATTTTTTCACAAGCTCTGTCAAGCATTTGATACACATTTTCAAAACCTCTATCGCCTCCGTAATAAGGATCAGGTACTTCCTGATTTTCTTCAGGGAGTAATTCGTTTAAAATTAGTTTTACCTTATTTATTTGACTTTCGTTAGAAGCTAAGTTAACCACATTGGTGTAATTGGATTGATCCATCACATAAATATAATCAAATTCATCAAAATCTTTCTTTTTAAAAGGCCTGCTTCTTTGATCTGTAATATCCAGTCTGTGTTTTTGGGCTACTTCAATGGATCTAGGGTCAGGTAATTCCCCTTCATGAGTGGCAGAAGTTCCTGCAGAATCTACTTCAACTAGATTTGAATTTACCTTTGACTTCAATATTCCTTCAGCTAATGGTGATCTGCAGATGTTACCCAAACAAACCATGAGTACTTTTGTCATAATTTTTTTATCAAAAATAAAAAAGGATTTTTAGATTTACGTGATTTGAATAACTAATTTAAGACTTTAGCTTAAGTTGTAGTTCTTCTACGTATTTATTGAAGCTTTTATCGGTAGATTTTAAATTATCTACAGTTTTGCAGGCATGCAGCACAGTAGCGTGATCTCTTTTACCTATTTCCTTGCCAATATTAGCTAAAGAAGATTTCGTCATTTTTTTTGGGGGGCTTGAACAATGTGTCTTTTTCTTGTTTTTGACTGAAGTGTATCTACATCCATGTCAAAATATTCGCTTACTACTTTTTGAATCTGACCAATAGATAATTCCTTCTTAGTCTTTCTTACAAAGTTGCCAACCACTCGTTCAGCCAATTCTAAATCAATTTCTCTCCTGCTAAAAGAGGAATGTGCAATTAATGAAATGATAGCACCTTCTAACTCTCGAATATTATGCTTTACATTATTTGCTAAATAGACTATAATTTCTTGAGGCATTTCAACACCATCTCTGTATAACTTAGATTGTATTATGCTAACTCTTGTCTCGTAATCTGGTGGTTGAAGCTCTGCGGATAATCCCCATTTAAAACGAGATAAAAGTCGTTGTTCTATTTCTTGCATATCGACAGGTGCTTTATCGCTTGTTAAAATCACTTGTTTTCCATTTTGATGCAAATGATTAAAAATATGAAAGAAAGCTTCTTGAGTTCCAGCTTTACCAGAAAGTAGTTGAATATCATCTACAATCAAGACATCTACTAATTGGTAAAAATGAATAAAATCATTTCTGTTGTTTCTTTTAGTAACTGAATCTATAAACTGTTGAGTAAATTTTTCTGAGGAAATATAAAGGACTGTTTTATCAGGATATTTTTCTTTAATGTCAACACCAATTGCATGAGCAAGGTGAGTTTTTCCTAAACCACTTCCGCCAAAAATTAGTAAAGGGTTAAAGGAAGTGCCCCCTGGTTTATTTGCCACAGCTCTCCCAGCTGATCGTGCCAAGCGATTAGATTCTCCTTCCAAAAAATTATCAAAATTGTAATTTGAATTAAGCTGTGAGTCTATTTTCAAGTTTTTAATTCCTGGAATAACAAAGGGATTCTTAAGTTCAGGCCTATTACCTTTCTTGTTATCAATATCTTGAAAATCAATTTTTTTTCTTTTTGTACTTGGAATATTTTCGGTATATGCTGGAGCAGTGCCGCGCTTGTTTTCCATTTTGATGTTATAAACTAGCTTTGCATTTCTGCCTAATTCTTTTCTAAGAGCAACCTTTAGCAATTCAGCATAATGCTCCTCAAGCCATTCGAAAAAGAATTTTGAAGGAACCTGAATGCTTAGTGAATAATTTTCTAATTTAACAGGTCTAATGGGTTTAAACCAAGTATCAAACAAATGCGGAGTAATATTATCTTCTATGAATTGAAGACAATTTGTCCATACTGTAACCGCATCTTTTGTCATAACTTGCTCTCTGTTTTAAAGTTAATAAATTGTAAACTCAATTATTTTGAGATACAAATATGTGAACAAATTGTCTAATAAAAAAATAAAATTCACCTTGATTTTTAATTTTTTTTACCGTAATTAAACCCTGTATTTTTTAAAAAATATAAAGCTAAAAAAATGGATAATAATTCAGTTAGTGAAATAAATGTTCGTTACGCAGAAACAGATCAAATGGGTGTTGTACATCATTCAGTTTATGCACAATACTTTGAAATTGGACGCTTAGACTGGTTGAGCCAATTCAATATTAAATACCACAAAATGGAGCAGGAGGGGGTCATGCTACCTGTTTATGAACTTAATATCAAATTTCATAGGCCTGTTAAATTTGGAGAAAAGCTATTTGTTAAAACTTCGTTAAATAGCCCGCCAAAAGTGAAGATTAAGTTCAATTATCGAATTTTTAATGAAGATCAAGAATTAGTAACTTCTGGAAACACTACCTTGGTTTTTGTAGATGCAAAAACTAGAAAACCCATACCGTGTCCAACTTACATTTTAGATGCATTTAAAAAAATTAAATTTGATTAATTACAGTTTTCTGGAGCTTCAAAAGTCATAGGTAAAACCTCATTATTAGAAGTAACTTGATAATTCCCCAGCTGAAGTGTGGAAAAGGTAATGGTTTGTTCACCATCAGCTCTTTCTAAAGATACATTCTCTATAACTACTTGAACCCTAAACGTTCTTGTAATTACATTTGGACGATATAAATCAATGACTAACTCTTGCGTAGCTTCAGGATTAAGATAATTTGGTACTCCTTGCTCATTTACTGCTGTCTGTGGATTTAGAATAGGATTTCCATCATCATCTAGTTCATCAAATGCGTTTAAATCTTCATATCTACTAATCACGCCGTCTCCATCATCGTCTTCGTCTAGATAGTCAGGAACGCCATCACCGTCAAAATCTACGTAATCAAATGCATTATCAGGATTGTTTGGTGAGTTTCCAAATTCATCAATAATTTCAACCGAAGTAGGCACATTATCGTTGTCATCATCGGTGTCTAAAAAATTCGGTATTCCATCACCATCTGTGTCATCATCAAAAAGATTCCCGTTGCCATTAATGTCTTCTAATTGAGCTGGGACACCATCATTATCATCTTGACTTTGAATACCAAAAAACAGCAATGCTCTACCACCCGAAGTACTTCTAAACTCTTGTTCTACTCTTGGAGAACTCGGCGGAACTTGCTGGCAAAAGTATTCAGCCGAATTAGTTGAACCAGAAAGTCTTCTGTAAACTATTTCGTTACTGTTATTAATGTTTATTTCAATAGGATCTGGGGGACAAAGTCCTTGAAATTTCCCATCAAAACCTGCGCGTTGAAACCTAAAAGAGATAGCCTCATTAGTTTCAGAATTGATAAAGTGAAGTACATTTTCGTTGCCATTTCTACACAAATTTAAGCTTGTTTCTTGATCAAAATCAAAACTAGAAACTACTTCATCTCCATCATTACAAGAGGAAAGTAAAAGGACTACTCCCAAAAAGAAAAAAATCTTATTCATTGCTTAATAACTTTACACAAAAGTAATAAACAAAAATAGACCATCTAATTAAAATTGAGAATTTAAATTTCTATTTCTTAAATAGACCAATGATGAATAAGAAAATGAGGGCACCTATTACTCCAGTGATTAAATCAGCAAATAAACCTGTGCCAATTTGAACACCTAAATAGTTAAATGTCAAATTCCCAATAACTCCACCAATTATACCAATAATCATGTTTACGACGAAGCCAAAACCTCCCCCTTTCATTATTTTCCCAGCAATCCACCCAATAATTGCACCAATAATAACGGCATATAAAATACTCATAGTTTGTTGTTTTAGTTCAACAAATATAAATAAAATATCAACTTGAAGCTTTTAAAGGCTGTAAATTGAATCATGTTTTAAGCTCAATGAACTTTTATTTACACTTCTTTACATTGTATTTAGACAAAATAAAATAGAGATTTTTTTTGATGAAACGTAAAAACAAAGCCAAGCATTAGCTATGATTTATTTTTTTCAACAAAATATAAGACCAAAAAGTATATTTTAATTGAGTAAATATGAAGTAACAACAGTATTACCTATCTTTGCAAAAAAAATAAATAAGTTATGGATATTGGGGTAAAACACGAATTGACAATTGAACGATTAACGCCTCCAGGTTTATTCCTGACCAATGAAGCTGGTGAAGAGGTTTTACTACCCAATAAATACATTCCAGAATCTTATGAAATTGGTGATCAACTGAAAGTCTTTGTGTATCTTGATCATGAAGAGCGTCCTGTGGCTACAACCTTACAACCTTATGTAGAACTTGATGAGTTTGCTATGTTAACCTGTGTGGACACTAACCAATATGGTTCATTTATGGATTGGGGTTTAGAGAAGCAACTTTTTGTTCCCTACAAAGAACAGGCATCTAAAATGCAAATTGGAGAACCTTACCTTATTTTTTGTTATTTGGATGAAATCACCAACCGCTTAGTAGCTTCAAGTAAAGTACATCATTTTGTGGATAATGCGGAGTTAACTGTTGAAGCATTTGAAGAAGTAAATATTATTGTTTCTAACCCAACCGATTTAGGGTTTCAAGCTATTATTAATGAAATTCATTTGGGGATGATTTTTAATAATGACATTCATAAGCCTATAAAAGTAGGCGACCGAATGAAAGCTTTTGTAAAGAAAATAAGAGAAGACAATAAAATTGACTTGGTGTTGGAGCGTCCAGGATACAGAAGCATCGAGCCAAATGCACAAAAAGTATTAGAAGTTTTAGAAGATGCTGGGGGGTATTTACCACTTCATGATAAGTCTGAACCAGACTTAATCAAACAATTGCTTCAAATGAGTAAAAAATCTTTCAAAAAAGCTATTGGAACGCTATACAAAGACCGTCAAATAGAAATTAAAAATGGAGATGGAATCTACAAGAAAGAGGAGTAATTAATTTTCTTTTTTATCTTCTTTTTTATTCAAATTAGTCTCTATTTGAGTTCCATACCCGTAGGTATTGTAAAGACCAGGCCTCATAAAACTAGACCTGTAAAGCGGATGTCTCATTCCTGACCTATGATCCATCATGTAAGGGTCATGGATAGGATTTACTGGTCTAATAGAAGTTTGTGTTCTAAATTTATTGCTTGCTCCAGGTGAGCTACGTTGTACATTAAATTTTTCTCTAAAGCGTTCTACACTTCCTTGGTGTTTTTCAGATTGTTGTTTTCTGTAAGCTTCTTTTCTTTGCATTTCGTAAACCATATCTATTTCTTGATTTACTTTTTTCCGGTCGTACATGTTTTCAGTAGAAACAAGCTCTTGACGTGGTCTTGGGTAAAAAGCTTCTTCAAAAAAAGTACTTAATATAGGTTTATCATATAAGTCAAAAGCCCTTTGGCTACCAAGGTCTTGCGATGATGCAACAACTATGGAGCCAATTAAGCTACTTACTAATAAACAAATTCTTATAGTCAAAACTTTACTTTTTCCAATCTAAAATACTATTATCGTGCCATAATTGAGGAAAAAACTTCCTTTGTTGATATTTTGGATGAAGGTATTTTTGCCATTCACTTCCTCCAGTAGCGGCTTTATTTTCTCCTTTTGAATTTAAATACTTTGAAGCTGTAGCTAAATGGGTGAGTGGCCATTTCACGTTGTAATTATAATCAAAGTCTTTTACAGATTTAATTAACTTCTCTGAAGGTCTCTCAATGCGCATCAACTGTTCATTTAAGGTTTTACCTTCAACTTCTTTGGCCAACGCCTTAAACTCCTTGAGGTATTTCTTCTCAAAAACATTTAAAGTTTGATTTGATTTTCCAGTTTTTCGGTTATACCCAGCATCACGCCAATAAATATTTTCAAAAAGCTCATCTAGGCTTGGATTGCTAGATAAACGTTCTTTGCCCTTTTCATTCACTAAGTTGATGATTGGCGTACAGTAAATCTCTAAAAATCGAAACTGAGCACTCTGGAAACCACTTGCCGGAGCTAAGCTCATTCTAAAGGTATTATAATCTTCGTAACTCATTCCATTTTTCATAACAGAAAACGAAGTAATTAGTAAATCGGTGTATCTTGTTAATCGCCCTAATTTATCTGAAAATGTAGCTTCATCAATATCATTAAATACCAATTGTTTAATTTCGTGAATCATCAATTTTAAGGTCAATTCGGTAATTTGATGATAACCAATAAACACCACTTCATCTTCAAAATTTGTTACTGGTTTTTGAAGCGATAGTAAGCTTTCTACTTGTATATAATCCCAATATTCAATAGGACTTTGATGAAGCAATCCTTCAAGATAGGTATCTGGATTTTCTCCAAGTGCCTCGTATTTTTCAACAATTTTATTTAATAACTCTTCTCTTTTACTCATATTTAGTTAGGTTTGGTAATTGTTAAAAAGAATTGATGGTTTGTCTAATTTCTACAAGGCGTTTCATTAAGCCTTTCATGTGTTTCAAGTCTAACATATTAGCTCCATCACTTTTAGCTTCAGAAGGATTAAAATGTGTTTCAATAAACAATCCATCAACGTGATTAACTACTCCTGCACGTGCAACAGTTTCAATCATATCTGGTCTTCCGCCAGTTACTCCAGAACTTTGATTAGGTTGTTGTAGCGAGTGGGTGACATCTAAAACAGTGGTAGCAAATTTTTTCATGCTTGGTATGCCTCTAAAATCTACAATTAAATCTTGGTAGCCAAACATAGTGCCACGGTCAGTAACCATTACCAAGTCATTATTAGAGTCGGTTACTTTTCTAACCGCATGTTCCATACTTTCGGGACTCATAAATTGTCCTTTTTTTAAGTTAACGGCTTTGCCTGTGTTGGCTGCCGCCACTACTAAATCGGTTTGCCTCACTAAAAAAGCAGGAATTTGGAGAATATCAACATAATTTGCGGCCATTTCAGCATCGCTTACTTCATGAATATCTGTGACGGTAGGAATGTTAAAATGTTGACCAATTTCTTCAAGAATTTTTAGGGCTTTTTCGTCGCCAATTCCTGTGTAGGAATCAATTCTACTTCTATTAGCCTTTTTAAACGAACCCTTAAATACATAAGGAATTTTGAGCTCATCCGTGATTTTTACCATTTCTTCAGCAATTCTAAAAGCCATGTCTCTACCTTCGATAGAACAAGGGCCAGAAAGCAAAAAGAAATTATTGGATGCAGTATGCTTTATATTTTTGATTTTTTTGATATCCATTATTTTGATTTTCGTCAAAATTACGGAATTTTTCTTCATTTTTTTGAAGTAATGATGATAAAGCTAAGCGACTTCATTTTTGGGGGCTGAAATT
>SL_7KL_010_BRINEDRAFT_10000052_pt1 | contig 46037 bp, 42 predicted proteins | sample SodLak_010_BRINE_FD_10663 | JGI IMG/M metagenome (IMG submission 10663)
TTTACTTTATTACTCCCCAATATCCAGCTATTACGTCTTAAAAAAGTTTGTATCTTACTATTTAAAACAGTTTTGACAAAGTGAGAATAATCGAACTCAGGTTATGAGTAATTAACGACACCTTCCACATAATTATAATTACCAATAACTTGTTTCAGGTTGAAGATAAACTATGCTGGAAACCGCTTACAACCTGATAATGTGACTTAAAAAGTCAAAACCTATTTATTAAAAAAGAAAGCTAACGCTGAGAAAACACGGTAATATAGGAGAAAAATAATACCAGTTATTACTTTAAATTACGGTAAAAGAAAATAGCCCATCTCAACCGTTTCGAGAAAGATTTTTTTCTTTATGTTAATCAGAAAAATCAAAAAATAATTCAATTTATTTTAGTCTCATTTTAAACTTCAGGTGGCATTAGGGTTTCTTTTTGTAAAGTAACTGAAAGGAAGTCTGCCTTTGTCGTAGGCCATTGAGTTAAGCCGAAAATACAGACAAGAAAGGACGTTCCATTGCGGTAATTTCAATTGATAAATGGCATTACACCTGCAGTATCTAGCAATATAAAAACAAAGACAAATTCATCAATTTGCATTTTCTTCATAAAAAAAACCGCTTTCAAAAGAAAGCGGTTTTACAACTTGGTGGTGCCTCCAGGAATCGAACCAGGGACACAAGGATTTTCAGTCCTTTGCTCTACCAACTGAGCTAAGGCACCAGTTGTTTGCGGGTGCAAATATAGATTCATTTATTTATTTACCAAAATAATTCTGATAAAAAATTGAATTTTGTAATTTTACAAAATGAAATTAATCATAGATATTGGTAATACTCGTGCTAAAATAGGAGTCTTTACAACTGAAAATAAATACTTTAAAGCCGTAGAACATGCTTTAATTGAAGATGAAATAAATTTCATTTTTAAACACTATCCATCCATTAAAAATGCCATTATTTCTGCATCTGGTGAAATAAATTCAATATGGATAGACATATTAAGACAAAAAACAGCCTTACATATCTTCTCCTCCACTTCAAAAGTGCCATTTAAAAATAACTATGCAACACCAAAAACGCTTGGTCTAGATCGAAAAGCTTTAGTAGCAGCTGCAGTTCATGAATTCCCAAATCAAAACACACTGATTATTGACTTAGGAACATGCATAACCTATGATTTTGTAGATGCTAGAAAAACTTATTATGGAGGAGCTATTTCACCAGGGGTCAAAATGCGATTTAAGGCAATGAATAATTTTACAGCAAATTTGCCGTTATTAGAAAAGGAAATTAATGAATTTAAAAGTTCACTCATTGGCGATTCTACAGAAAAATCAATGTTTATTGGTGTATTTGAAGGCGTAATTAAAGAAGTGCAAGGCTTTGTAAATGATTATGAAGACAGATTTACCAATTTAACAGTAATATTATGTGGTGGAGACGCTAATTTGTTGGCTGGGCGATTAAAAAATAGCATATTTGCAAATTCAAATTTTCAATTAAAAGGATTGAATTATATTTTAGAACAGAACTCAATTAATGTTTAGAAAATTTATAACCAGTATATTACTTTTATTAGCAAGTGTTGCAATTGCGCAACAAGGGCTTAACTCACCGTATTCGTTTTACGGCTTAGGGAGTAATAATTTTAAAGGTACAGTAGAGAATAGATCTATGGGTGGTATAAGCAACTACTCAGATAGCATCCACTTAAACTTAAGAAATCCTGCAGCTTATGGAAGCTTGAAAGCGGTTGCTTTTACGGGAGCTATTAGTATTGAAAGCGTTAGTTATAAAGACAACTCCACTAGTGATAATTTTAATCTTACATCGGTTGATTATTTTGCCATAGGTATTCCAACCAAAATTGGCGGATTTGGAGCTGAGCTAATTCCTGAAACAACAGTAGGTTATAAAATAGCAGGCCAAACCCCAGGCCAATCGAATGAATTTGAAGGAAGAGGTGGCTTGAACTCATTTCGTTTATCTTACGGAGTTCAGCCATTTAGGAATTTCAATATTGGTGCTTCGTTAAACTATAGATTTGGTAATTCAGAAAATAAAGCATTATTAATTTTAGACAATGTTCAGTACTCTACTAGGGACTTAAATATAAATCAATTTAATGGCTTGACTTATAATTTTGGAGCAATGTATGATATACCGCTAAAAAACAAGGTTAGAATAAGAACTGCTTTTAATTACATCCCAAAAACCACGCTGAATGTTGATAACAATAGAACTATTGCGGCTATTCGCTTTGGAGGAAATAACAGAGAAATTGTAGTCAATGAATTATCTTTTGGTGATACTAACTTTGATGTTGAAATGCCCGATTTAATGACCTTTGGTCTAGGCGTAGGAAAAGACATGAATTGGTATGTAGGCCTAGACTATGTTAGGGAAGGAAAGTCAAATTTTGATGCACTTACTTTCAACAATACAGAAAACGCATCTTATGTAGCTTCTAATAAGTTTAGATTAGGTGGTTTTTACATTCCAAGATATGACGACCCTAACCGAAAACGCTTCTATAATAGATTTGTTTACCGAGCTGGATTACGCTTTGAAGAGACTGGTCTAAACATTAACGGACAAAACATAGAAGAGTTTGGCATATCTTTTGGAGTAGGTGTACCAGGTGGGGCCTTTTTCACCAACGCCAACTTTGGTGTTGAGTACGGACAAAGAGGTACTACTTCAAGTAACTTAGTTCAAGAAAACTTTTTTAGTATTTTCTTAAACTTCACCTTTAATGACCGTTGGTTCATTGAAAAAAAATATAATTAATAATAATATTAAATACATTTTAGCTATGAAAACTAATTTATTTTCATTACTTACCCTATTAACTAGTTTTATTGTTTTTGCACAAGAAGATTATGATTGCCAAACTGAGCTTTCACTTTATGCAGAATCTGCAAAAGTTAAAAATTACCAAGAAGCCCTAGAAAACTACAATAATCTGTTAGAGCATTGTGATGATTTTAATATGGTTACTTACCAGTACGGGAAAATTATGTTTAAAGCTTTGATAAAAGCTGAAGCAGATGAAACTAAACAACTTGCCCTAGCTAAACGCTTTATTGCAAACGAAAAAGCTAGACTAAAGCACTTTGAATCTAGATCTGATAAAGGGGATATTTTATCAGGTATTGCTCAAATGATGAACGACCACAATATTGGCGAAGAAAAAGATCAGTTTTTGCTTTTTGATGAAGCTTGGACCACTGACCAAGAAAATTTCACAAATCCAAAATCTATTTATACTTATTTCCTTCAAATGGTTAACTTGTTGGATGAAGGGCAGGTTGAATTGCCTGAAGTTTTTCAGAAGTATGATGAAATTCAGTTGCACTTAGAAGAATTAGAAAATCAGCAGGCTATAGTTGCTAGACCTTTAATTGAAAAGCAGAATAATCAAGAACAATTAACCTCATCTGAACAACGTAATTTGAAAAATGCCGAGTTGCGTCTAAAAAATTATGATGTAATTAGAAATAGTGTGGATAAGGTGATTGGAAGTAGAGCTGATTGTGAAAACTTAATTCCGATGTTTCAAAAAGACTTTGAGGAATACAAAAATGATGTTGAATGGGTAAGAAATACTGCCGATCGTCTTTTCAAAAAGGAATGTACAGACACAGATTTCTTTGTTCAGGTAGTAGCGCAGCAACACGAATTAGAACCCTCTGCTAAGTCTGCACTTTATTTAGGGCAACTTTCATTTGACAGCGGTGAAATTAATCAAGCCATGACTTATTTTAAGGAATCTGCCGAACTTGAAGAAAGTAAGCCTGATAAAGCAAAAGTTTATTATAGAATTGCAAATACCTATAAGGATATGGGGAATTATTCTAACGCAAGAAACTACTATAAAAAAGCAGTGAAGAACCAGCCTTCGCTGGGTATAGTTTATTTAAAAGTTGCAGATATGTATGCCAAAAGTGCAAACGATTGTGGAGAGGATACATTTTCTAAACAAGCGGTATATTGGTTAGCTGCTGAATATGCATCTAAAGCAGGTAGAGTTTCACCACGACTAAAAAGTAATGCTAATCAGGCGGAAGAAAGCTATATGGCTAGAGCGCCAAAAAAATCTGATGTATTCCAGAAAAATTACACAGGTGGAGAAAAGATTGAATTCAATTCGTGCTGGATTAAAGAATCTGTTTTGGTTCCCAATTTATAATTTGTAAATTAGACAAGAATTTGTCTAAATAAAATGAATACACAAACACATCAAACCATATCTTGCATTGTTGCCCTTGTTTGGGCAACAATGTTTTTTTCTTGTGACGGAAACCTAGATCAAGTAAGAATGCTAGAGGAAGAAATTACAGGACCACAGTCTGAAGCTAAAAACTTTAATTTATTCTACACCGATAGTGGCCAAGTAAAGGCAAATATTCGTGGCCCTCAAATGTTAGACTTTACTCACTTAAACTACCCATACAGGGAGTTTCCTGAAGGAGTTGAAGTGGATATTTTTGATGATGACTCAACAAAAAATACCGTTGTAGCCGACTTTGCTATGATTTTTGATGAAGATGAATTAATAGACCTTCGTGGTAATGTTGTTATTGTAACTTCAGACTCAACTGTTCTAAAATCAGACCAGCTCTACTATGACCAAGCAACCAATTGGATGTTTACAGATTATCAATATCAAATTGAAATGCCTAACGGAGCAATAAATAAAGGAGAAGGTTTTGATGCTAATGATAATTTTGATAACTTCAACTCCAGAACAAACATTGGTAAACAATATATAGATGAGTAAAAAACAGCCTACACCACCTAAATTTTTAAAGTTTTTTGAATTTGCATATTTGGGCATTTCCGTCTTGTTTTTAATTGAAGCTTACCTCGCCTGGAAAGAAGAAAATAATAACTTATACATCTTTATAGGTCTAGCATTAGCCGCTATTTTCATGTTTTTCTTTAGGCGTAACTACAGAAAGAAAAGAGGAGGCTAAAATGGAAAACCAAGGGCTCATTATTCTGTTGTCGCTACTTTTTTCTGCCTTCTTTTCAGGTATGGAAATAGCATATGTTTCTGCCAACAAAGTGCATATTGAAATTGAAAAGAAACAGAAAAACTTCATTTCTAAAATACTAAGTAAACTTACTCATAAACCATCTAAATTTATTGCTTCAATGCTTATTGGAAACAATATTGCTTTGGTTATTTATGGACTTGTAATGGGGGATGCTATTATGACTTTCTTTGAAGGTTTATTGCCTATTCAAAACACACTTATACAGTTTTTAATTACAGATGCTAAAATTTTTAGCCAAACACTAATTTCTACTTTTGTAATTTTATTTACAGCAGAATTTTTCCCTAAAGTGTTTTTTCAGATTTACGCTAATAATCTAATCCGATTTTTGGCTTTGCCTGCCTATGTGTTTTATCAATTATTTCATCCGTTAGCCCTCTTTGTAATGTGGATCTCTGATGTTCTTCTCATCAAATTTTTCAATATAGAAGGTGATAAAATTCAACTTTCATTTACTAAAGTTGAATTAGGTGATTATATTAATGAACAAATGGAAGACTTAAATGAAGATGAAGAAGTTGACTCTGAAATTCAATTTTTCCAGAATGCATTAGAGTTTTCAGAAGTAAAGGCAAGAGAGGCAATGGTCCCAAGAAATGAGGTAGTTGCTGTTGAAATAAATGAAGCCATTTTGAATGTCATTCAACTTTTTACTAAAACTGGATATTCTAAAATTTTAGTGTACAAAGAAAATAAAGATAACATTGTTGGATATGTTCATTCTTTTGATATGTTTAAGCGTCCCAAAACAATTAATGACGTCTTAATTCCTGTAGTTTTTGTACCCGAAACACTCCTTATTAAAGATGCCTTAAATACTTTAATTAAAAAGAAAAAAAGCATTTGTGTTGTAATTGATGAGTACGGTGGTACAAGTGGTATTATGACTGTTGAAGATATTGTTGAAGAACTATTTGGCGAAATTGAAGATGAACATGACCCCGTTATGCTCACTGAAAAGAAAATAAACGACCAGCATTTTATCTTCTCAGCACGTTTAGAAGTTGATTATATTAATGAAAAGTACAAAATAGACTTACCAGAAAGCGACCAATACGAGACCCTTAGCGGACTGATTGTTCACCACAGCGAAGATATCCTAGAAAAAGGAAACCAAATTAAAATTGGCGATTTACTTTTTACCGTAAAAGAAGCTTCTAATAAGCGTTTAGACTTAGTGGAGCTAAAAATGTATAAGGATTAATCTTTATTCTAACCAAATCAAAAGACTAAACAACATATTTATTTAAAATTTTGGTATAACTCATATTTTTTATATACTTTTATAAAACTAACATATATAGGTTATGTCAAAATTTGGTCAGTTAATCGATGTTAATGTTCCTGTTTTGTTAAATTTCTATACAGAATGGGACGACGAGTCTAAGCGAATGCATCCCATACTAAAAGATGTAGCAGCCGCAATAGGAGATAAAGCTAAAGTAATTAAAATTGATTTAGATAAAAATCAAGATTTAGCAGAGGCTTTACGTATTAAAACTATTCCCACGCATATTATCTACGTCAATGGTGAAATGGTATGGCGTAAAAGTGGGGTTTTAAACGCTAACGATTTACTTTTACATCTAGAACAAAGCCAAACACTTTAACTAATTTTCTTAAACACATAGCCTTCTTTGGTAAAATGTTTAAGCATTTTTGGCAAACTATACATAAGGTTTTTTTGGGCTTTTTTACTGTCATGCATAACTACAATATCTCCAGAGATGACATTCTCTAATACGTTATTAAGACACTTTTCTGGTGTAACTTTTTGGTCATAATCCTTACTTAGCACACTCCACATAACAATATCAAAACCTTTAGCCAACAGGACTTCTTCTTGTTTTTTCTTTAATCTTCCGTAAGGAGGTCTAAATAATTTAGTAAAGGATTTGTGTTGATAAAAAGTTTCTTGCGCGTATTGTATGTTGGCTAAGTATAATTTACTTTTTGTTTTCCAAGCATTAAGGTGGTTTTGCGTATGGTTTCCTACCGCGTGCCCTTCTTCAATAATGCGACTAAATAATTCAGGATGCTTTTCTATGTTGTTTCCGATGCAAAAAAAAGTAGCTTTGGCATTATACTGATTTAAACAATCTAGCACCCAAGGCGTAACTTCAGGAATGGGACCATCATCAAAAGTTAAGTAAATACTTTGCTCAACATCTGAAAAACTCCACCTCCTTTTAGGCATAAGCTTTTTCCACCAAGTAGGCGATTTAACTGGGATTATGTTAGGCATACTTACTGTAAATCTAATTCTTGCTTGTTTAACTCGAAGTCAGCTTCAGTAGGTATTTTTACATCTTCTGGAGAATCATCTAAGTCTTCCTCCATAATTTCTTCCAGCAAACTTTCGTCTAAATCTTCATCAGATGCAGCAAAGTGATCAAATAAGGAAACGTAGGAATTAAATACTTCAGCTTCTTTTTTAGCATATTCTTCATCGTCATAAATAATCAAAATATCCACAAATCCTCTGTAACGTTCAATTTCAGTAACAATATCTTCACCGTATTGATTTTGTCTTTGGCGATCTAAACTAGCAAAAAAGGTTAATTTTTCTTGGTATTTAGCAACTACTTCTTGCCAAAGTTCACGCGCTTTTTCTTTTTCATCAACTTCGTAATAACCAGAAATAAAAGGTTCATTCAATGTGTAATAGCCAAATGTGCTAACTGGCATTTTTTCAACCGCCAAATCTATAATTACTTTAGCTCGTTCTTTATCCTCTTTTTGAAGCAAGGCTTCTAAAAGCCTTCCCATATTACTTCGGTAGGTTATTGAATTTTTACGTGTTTCTGGATCGTGATATACATCGGGATCACCACTACTTCCCCACCACCAATTAGTCATGATTTCAAAGTTCTTATCCACATCAACCCTTCCCATATCAAAAGGAATTCTTGGGTTAATTGGTGTTTTAATCGGAACTAGCTGGTAAACAACTCCATCCATTTGTAGATAATCTTTTAGCCATAAGTAATCATCATCTCCAAAACTTCCGCCTGTAAAATAAATAGGGCGTTCCCAGTTATTGTTGGCTAATAGATCTAACATCATCAATCTATTTTTACCTACAATTGAACCTCCTATACTAAGGAAAAGTTCATCTTCAATTAAATGAGCATCTTCCTCTTTTACAATTCCTGTATTCAAAACTTGTTCATGATCAACAGGAATTCGAAGTGTCTTAGCCGGGAAGGTATTAATCACCTGACCGCTTTGCAACTCTGCTTTAGTAGATTGATTATCACTTTTAATATACTTCATCCACTGTTTGATATCCATTGTATCCTTGATTCTTGGATCCTTCTGATACCACACAAAATCATTAGTTCCGTAGGCATATTGTGGATGTTCTAAAGTTGTTTTAATGGGTTCACTTTCATAAGCTTTTCTTCGCATTTGATCAATATACCAATCGGTAGCAAAAAGACTGGTATTAATAATCCTCACATCGGTTCGGTAACCTTCAATTTCTTGGGCATACCAGAGGGCAAAAGTATCATTATCACCTATGGTAAAAATAATGGCATTTTCATCAACAGAATCAAGGTATTTTTTCGCCATAGCCAAAGCCGATGTTCTTCCAGAGCGATCGTGATCATCCCAATTTTCTGTCGCCATCAAAATAGGAACNGCAAATAAACACAAAACGCCAACTACTGGAGCCACAATTTTTGGAGTTACATATTTTTTTANGGTATCAAAAAGNGCATAAACACCTAATCCAATCCACATGGCAAACACATAAAATGAACCTACCAGCGCATAATCCCGTTCTCTAGGCTCAAATGGTCTTTCATTTAAGTAAATCTTTAAGGCGATTCCTGTAAACAAGAAAAAAACAGTCAGCACCCAGAAGGTAGATTTGTCTTTTTGAATATGAAACAATAAGCCAAGTAGTCCTAAAATAAAAGGTAAAAAATAATAAGTGTTTCTCCCAGGATTATTTTTAGCATCTGAAGTTAACTCACTTTGGTTGCCCAAACGCATTTCATCAATAAAGTCTATCCCAGAAATCCAATTACCATGTAAATCAGTTTTCTTTCCTTGAATATCATCTTGTTTTCCTATGAAATTCCAAAAGAAATAACGCCAATACATATAACCAATTTGAAAATCAAGAAGGTAATTAAGGTTTGAGGCATAATCTGGCTTTTTAACTTCAACAAATTGAGACAGTTCTTTTAAATAGTTAATATATTGCTGATAATCAATATCCCCTTTACGCAGACGTTGATCTAAGTCATTTAACATACCCAAAATCTCAGAATTTCCAGCATATTCGGGCAGCGGTCTTACCTCTAAAGGTCCTGTGTACATCAAATAATTGTGTGCATGTTCATTAGACCACATTCGCGGTAGAATGGTATTATGAGCTGCATCAGGATTTTGCTTTGCATTTTTATAATCGTTTACAATGATGTATTTTTTATTTACTTCATCTTTTTCATACTTTGGCTTATCATCTTTATAAGGGTTAGCAGGGTCTAAACCAGCAAACATATCTGTAAACTGAGGACCATAAAAAAGTTTAGTTTCTGGGTATTGTTCACGATTGTAATAAGCTAATAATTCACGAGCATTATTAGGGTCATTTTCGTTAATTACAGTACCTGCATTAGCTCGAATAGGGAGCATAATCCAACTTGAAAATCCAATTAATATAAATAATATACTTAAGACTAAAGTGTTCAATTGAAAGTACTTTTTTTGTCTGGTATAATAAAGTAAGTAAGCAAAAAGGCCGATGAGCAATAGTCCTGCAACGATGGTTCCAGAGTTAAATGGAAGTCGTAAAGTGTTCACAAAAAACAATTCCATTTCCGCAAAAAAGGTCATTGTGTAAGGAAGTAGTAATTTAAAAATGAACATCAATACCCCTACCACAATAAAATTAGCAATAATGAAGTTTTTAATGGTAACTTTTTTGGTGTTTTTGAAATAATATAAAAATCCAATAGCTGGTATGGTAAGAAGCCCCATGAAGTGAACTCCAAAAGAAAGTCCCACTAAAAAAGCAATTAAAATAACCCAACGATGACCTCTGGGCTTATGCATGTCTCTTTCCCATAACAAACCCAAGTAAAACATAGCAGCCATAATGCAGGCGGCCATGGCGTAAACTTCTGCTTCTACCGCAGAAAACCAGAAACTATCGGTAAACGTGAAAGTTAGTGCGCCGACTAAACTACTTGATAAAACGGCTATTTTAGTGCTTGATTCTGTTTCTTCTAAATTGGGGATAAATTTTCTGAAGAGTAAAGTAATTGACCAAAAGAGGAATAAAATAGCGAAAGCACTAGAAAAAACCGACATTAAGTTAACCATAAGTGCTATTTGAGAAGCTTCAGAAGCAAAAGTAGAAAAAGCGGCTCCGAAGATTTGATACAAAGGTGCACCAGGTGGGTGACCGACTTGAAGTTTGGCTGAAGTTGAAATATATTCACCCGCATCCCAAAAACTAGCTGTTGGTTCAACCGTTGACCAATAGGTAATTAAAGCCACCAAAAAGGCAAACCATCCTAATAGTTTATTCCAAGTCTTAAAAGTAAGTTGAGACATGTGATTTCGTTTTATTATATAAAAGGCGAAAATAAGTATAAATATTGTATTGAAGGGCTCCTATTTTTCTGAAATAAGACAGAAAGTTAGCTTTTTTAATCTGATTTTTATCTGAGTTATTAATGCCCAAAAATATTTTTTTTAAAAATTGAATTATTTTTTTGCTAATCAATTTTTATATTTTATATTTGCACCCGCAAACAGCAATTGGCCTATGGTGTAACTGGCAACACGTCTGGTTTTGGTCCAGAAGAGTCTAGGTTCGAGCCCTAGTAGGCCAACATAATTTAAAATCGAATTCTTTATCAGAGTTCGATTTTTTTATTTATTCAAATTTAAGTGGGGCGAGAAGTTTGTCCCGTGATAGATTTCAAGTGAATGTAAATCAACGTAGAAAATCTTATACGGGAAGCCCTAGTAGGCCAACATAATTTAAAATCGAATTCTTAATTAGAGTTCGATTTTTTTATTTACAAAGAATAATGAAAGACAAAGGAATAAATTGGTTCAGCAAAAACTAATGAGATTCAAGGTTTCACAAGTAATTTTATAAAAACCTGAACAAGAAATAAAATCAAGTTTTTTCTAATTCTTAACTACAGAAAATAACTACTAAAAACACCTAAGCACAAGGAGAAACTAAAGAATAACAAGAGTATTCAAGACCAAAGCAATGAAGCTTAACTAGAAAAAAAACTATTCCTGAGCACCTATTGCAAAATTATGGAATAAACCATTGACATTGTGCTAAATAAAATTCTACTACAAAGACTTGAAAATAAAATTAATAATCGTACATTTGCACCCTTGAAATTTTTCAAGAAAAGGAATGTTTAATTAAAAAGTAAAAAGTGTGGATACATTAAGTTACAAAACCGTGTCTGCCAACTCACAAACAGTAAATAAAAAGTGGGTTGTAATAGACGCAGAAGGACAATCGCTTGGACGAGTGGCTTCTATTGTTGCGCAGTACTTAAGAGGAAAACACAAACCAGATTTCACCCCTCACGTTGATTGTGGAGACAATGTAATTGTTACCAACGCCAACAAGGTTGAATTAACTGGTGATAAGTGGAACTCTAAAAAGTACATTCGTTACACAGGCTACCCAGGTGGACAAAGAGAAATGACAGCAACAGAAATGTTTGCTAAAGGCCCAGCTAGATTAATTGAAAAATCAGTAAAGGGCATGCTTCCAAAAAACAAATTAGGTGCTAAATTATTTAGAAACTTAAAGGTTGTATTGGATGCAGAGCACGGAATGGAGGCTCAAAAACCAGAAGTTATTAATTTAAACGAACTAGTGTAAATGGATACAATTCACAAGATAGGTCGTAGAAAAACCTCTGTAGCAAGAATTTACCTAACTCAAGGAGAAGGAAAATTCAACATTAACGGGAAAGATGCAAAAGAATACTTTTGTACAGACCAATTGGTTTACAAATTGAATCAACCATTTTTACTAACGGAAAGCGAAGGAAGCTATGACGTAAAGGTAAATGTAGTTGGTGGTGGAATCACAGGTCAAGCAGAAGCAATTCGTTTAGCTATTTCTAGAGCATTATGTCACATTGATGCTGAAAACCGTTTAAAGTTAAAGCCAGAAGGTTTACTTACTAGAGACCCAAGAATGGTTGAACGTAAGAAATTCGGTCAGAAGAAAGCACGTAAAAAATTCCAATTCTCAAAACGTTAATCGGAGGAGATTGGTATTCAGGTTCCCTGAATCAATTAATGAAATTAAAGTTCAATTTGAAATTTTGTTGTTGTCTGTTTTATTTAAAGCAGAGTTAGTTTAGCATCTAAATGAATAAGGCCGAGGGAAACTCGCCACTTATTTATTGCTATCTCAACAGAACGTAAACTATTACAAAAATGGCAAATAATATAGAAGTAAAAGAATTACTTGACGCTGGTGTGCATTTTGGGCACTTAACCAGAAGATGGAATCCTAACATGGCTCCTTACGTTTACATGGAACGTAACGGAATCCATATCATTAACCTTTACAAGTCAGTTGCAAAACTTGAAGAAGCAAGTACTGCATTAGCAAAAATTGCTGCCTCAGGTAGAAATATTTTGTTTGTTGCAACTAAAAAACAAGCTAAAGAAATTGTAGCTGAACATGCTAAAAGAGCAAAAATGCCTTATATCACGGAGCGTTGGCCTGGTGGTATGTTAACCAACTTTGTAACGATTAGAAAGTCGGTTAAAAAAATGGCAGCTATAGACCGCATGAAAAAAGATGGAACATTTAATTCGCTTTCCAAAAAAGAGCGTTTACAAGTTGACCGTCTTCGTCAAAAGCTAGAAAAAAACTTAGGTTCTATTTCTGACATGACAAGGTTACCAAGCGCAATATTTGTGGTTGATACACTTAGAGAGCACATCGCAATTAAGGAGGCAAAGAAATTAAACATTCCTATTTTTGCAATGGTAGATACCAACTCAGATCCAAGAGAGGTAGATTACCCAATCCCTTCTAATGACGATGCTTCTAAATCTATTGACAAAATTGTTGGCTATGTAGCAGATGCTATTGTTGGTGGTCTTGAGGCTAGAAAAGAAAGTAAAGAAAAGAAAAAAGAAGAGAAAGAAGCTACTACTGAAGCTTAATCTTTAAATAACTTGAGTGCATTCTTTTTGAGAATGCACTCTTTTTAAATGAAATTAAAATGGCAAAAATAACTGCAGCAGAAGTAAATAAATTAAGAAAAAGTACCGGTGCCGGTATGATGGACTGTAAAAAAGCCCTAGTTGAAGCTGAAGGCGATTTTGATAAAGCCGTAGAGGTACTTCGTAAAAAAGGCCAAAAAGTAGCCGCAAAAAGAGCCGATAGAGATTCTTCTGAAGGAGCTGTAATTGCAAAAGTAAATAGTGAAGCTAATAAAGGTGTTGTAGTATCTTTGAATTGCGAAACTGATTTCGTTGCTAAAAATGATTCATTCATTAAATTAGCTAACGATTTTGCAGAACTTGCTTTAGGTGTTAACACTAAAGAAGAGTTATTGGCGGCTAACTATGAAGGCATCACAGTTCAAGAAAAACTTATTGAACAAACAGGTGTTATTGGTGAGAAAATTGAAATTGGTGACTTCCGCACATTAGAAGCTCCATTTGTAGGTTTTTACATTCACGCTGGTAACAAAATTGGTGTTGTAACCGGTCTTAACAAAAAAGCAGAAGGTGCTGAAGATGTAGCTAAAGAGGTTGCTATGCAAGCCGCTGCTATGAACCCAATTGCACTTAATGAAAGTGAAGTTGATCAAGAAACTATAGACAAAGAAACAGAAATAGCTAAAGATCAATTAAGACAAGAAGGGAAACCCGAAGAAATGTTGGATAAAATTGTTGTTGGAAAAATCAATAGATACTTTAAAGACAATACTTTAGTCAACCAAGCTTTTATCAAAGATAACAAAACAACAGTTGCTAAACACGTTCAAGCTGAACTTGGTAAAGATGTTGAAGTAGTTGCTTTTGAAAGAGTTGCTTTAGGTTAAAACTAAATCAAATAAAATTATAAAATGCCGTTTCACACTTAAGTGAAACGGCATTTTTTTGTACTTAACTATACTACTCAGATCTGGTAAATGCTGAATCCTCTCCTATGAGGAGGGTTAGGGAGGGGCTTTTAGAGGTTACTCAGATGTGACCTATCACTATCAAGAGCTCACTTCGATACAATTGAATGTTTTTTATTGAAACATTCAATCACTCAGTGACCCCACTTTTTCGATACAATTTCAACTCCACTCTCGTTCGTTGAAATCACTCAGTGACCCCACTTTTCGATACTTTTTTCTTTCCCTTATCGGTCAAGAAAAAAACTCGAAATGACATAAGGTTTTAATTACGGGTCTCGATACAATCCCGCATAAAGTAAATAAGGATGAATTATTTTTTTTATTGCGAGATCACTCGACCTGACATTTGTTTTCATTACGGGGAGATTCCGGATAAATTTCTTAGGAAATTTTCCTGAATGACAAGTTAATGAGGGTTTTATCATACTGATAAACGAGGTCTCTCATCTTGCTAACACGTCCTGCTAATAAAAGTCTCCCCTTCGGGGGGTAGGGGGCTTAGTTCCCTCCCCTTTGGGGAGGGTTAGGGAGGGGCTTTTAGGGGATGGGCTTTTTTAATACTTCTCTAAATAGTAACTTATGGTTTTTTCTATGCCAGTTTCAAAATTTTCAGCGGCTTTCCAGCCTAATTCTTGTTCTAATTTTGAAGCATCTATAGCGTATCTTTGGTCATGTCCTGGGCGGTCTTCAACAAAACTAATTTGAGATTTGTAAGATTTTTTTGATGGCAATGGCCTTATTTGATCTAATAAAGAACAAATTTTTTCTGCAATGTAACTATTTGTTCGCTCGTTCCTTCCGCCAATATTATACGTTTCCCCTAGTCTTCCTTTTTGAAAAACAAGTTCTATTCCTTTACAGTGATCCAAAACAAATAACCAATCTCTTACGTTTTGTCCATCTCCATAAATGGGTATATTTTCTCCCTTCACTGCTTTCCTAATTATGGTTGGAATCAACTTCTCGTCATGCTGGCATGGTCCATAATTATTAGAACAATTGGTAGTGACCACTGGTAGTTGGTAAGTGTGGTAATAGCTTCTTACTAAAAAATCTGAAGCAGCTTTACTTGCGCTATACGGACTGTTTGGTGCGTAAGGAGTTTCTTCAGTAAACAATCCTTCTTTACCTAAACTGCCGTAAACCTCATCGGTAGAAACGTGAAGAAAACGTGCATTTTGATAGGTTTCTTTTAACTGATTGGGGCCATTCATCCATAGTTCATAAGCCGCATGAAGCAGATTAAATGTTCCGTTGACATTGGTTTCTACAAAAGCTTGTGGGTTATGAATAGAATTATCTACGTGTGATTCGGCAGCAAAATGTACCACTTTTTGAAACTGATATTTTTTAAATAATTCTGAAATAAATTCCTTGTCGCGGATATCTCCTTTTACAAAAGTGTAATTTGAATGTCTATCTACTTCTATATGACTTAGGTTGGCCGCATAGGTTAGTGCATCTAAATTGATATAATGATATTCTTTAGATTGAGGAACGATATAATTTAAATAATTAGCGCCTATAAATCCTGCTCCTCCGGTGACTAATGCATATTCCATTGGTTATTAATTTAAGATTTGTTCTAAAATGCGTTGAGTAATTAAATAAGTTGGTTTAACTCCTGTAGTTCCAAGCCCTCCAGAAGCTAATGTACTTCCTGTTTCTAGTGGATTATCACTAGCGTAATAGGCATACCTTACCTTGATTTCTTCTTTCACGTTTCTTCTAATTCTCGAAGAAGCCTGGATGGCTTTTTGATAATGCGCTCCTTCCATTTCTAATCCTATGGTACTCCATGAAGATTTATGGAAAAATTCAAGAATGTCTTTATTTTGAAGCGAAGTTCCTAAAACACTTACCATAGCACCAGAAAAAACGCGTAATCCGTAACCTTCAAAATCTTCTTTTTTTAGTTCGTTTTTAAAAGGGTAATTGTCGGCTGTTCCTTCAAATAGGTGAGCATCTGGAATCATTAAATCGCCTTTTCCACCCTCTAGAATTCCTGCTTTTCCCATAATTGAAATGGAATCAAAATCCAAGTAGATTTTCTCTCCGTTTTCTTGATGTGGTTTAAGCAATTCATCTAAAGTTTCATAGGCTTGTTCGCCAAAGGCATAATCCATCACAATAATCACTTCTCTTTGATGGTCTTTTACATTAAAAAGACAATTGGCATTAGGCACTTTTGATAAGTCGAATAGCTGTACATTTATGTTGGTTCCACTTTTGTCTTGAATAAAAGTCATTCCGTTATGAAGAGCAAAATCTTCAACTTTTTTTCTCAGTTGAAGGTTTTTACTATCGCTTAAAGCTTCATAAGTGGGTAACATGTTGTTTTCATCAGCTTCTTCATTAAGTGCAGGCTTGGCGTAAAGTGTGTTCATTACAGAATGCATGTTTGCACTAATAATATGTAATTTTTTATGCAACAGATTTTTTTCAGCTAAGACCATTTTAATGTTTTCTGCCCAAACTTCACCGTGTATATGATGACCTAATCGTTCTCTAAGTACAGGACTAAAAGAAATAACCCGCTTTTGATTTTCTGTTTCTTCTAAAATAGCAAGTTTACCTAAATGATAAATAATTTCTAAAAAACGGTCTGGACGTTCAGCAGTAGCAAAATTTGGATACACCGTATGAACTTCTCTAAAAGTCCTTCCTAAAATATTAGCTACATGGGTGATGGCTATGTCTTTTTGCTGACTACTAAGTTTTTGTGGTTGTTTTACAGCTTCTTCTAATTTCTCCCAATCCCTGCTTAAATGGCCGTCTTCGTTAAGCAAAACACGTTTCATTATTTTATGCGATTCCATAAACATGAAAGTTAGATGGGTTAGGATATCGTAAATTTCTGATCTTCCGCGCGTAATTTCAATGTTCATTTGCTCCTCATCAATGCGGTAGCAGTTTCTTCTTCGCTTTGGCGGAATAATGGGTTTAAAGTGAGAAGAAGAATAACCTTCATCAGAAGTTAGATTGATATAGGTACATTCTTCAATACCAATGGGAAGACGCTCTATAATGTATAAAAGTCCGTTGAGTTCAACTTTGTCCTCTGCAATTGAACCATAAATTTCTGGGCTTAAAGTAAGTAAGGATTGCCTTAATGTTTCTCCAGAAACTCCCATAGGTTTATAAAAACCACGAATAAACAAGTGCCTCATAGTAATGTAAATGCGTTCAATGGCATTGGTGCTTTCTCGGGCTCTGGTTCTTTTTACGTCTTCAATTTTTTTCATTTAAAAAAACAGGTTAAAAGTTAATAGTATTTATTTTATTGAACAGTAAATTGTTCTAGCTGTTCAGCAATTTTACGATCGTTAGAAAGTCTAGGTACTTTATTTTGTCCGCCTAATTTTCCAATGGATTTCATGTAGTTATTAAAACCATCTTTTTGTACTTTGGTAACCACTAACTTTCTAAGGATTTTACCAACAATTAAGTCGTCGTAATAAGCGTTTTGACTTCGCACGCTTTCTTCAAGCAAATTGGTAAAATCTTCCATGTTTTTAGGTTCTTTTTCAAACTCAATGAACCACTCGTGATAAGGTAAACCTTCATTTGGTTTTACTTGTGGAGCAACGGTAAACTCGCTAATCAGCGCTTTTGTTTTAGCTGAAGCTTTTTGTATAGCCTCTTCTACTTCTTTAGCAATTACATGTTCTCCAAAAGCAGAGGTAAAATGTTTTATTCTGCCTGAAACTTTTACCCGATAAGGTGAGGTTGAAGTGAACATAACTGTATCACCTACATTGTACCTCCACAAACCAGCATTAGTAGAAATAATCATCACATAGTTAACATCTTTTTTTACTTCTCCAATTCCGTAAACCTTAGGATTTTCGTCATAAAATTCTTCAGCTTCAATAAACTCGTAATACATACCTGCATTTAAGAGCAATAGCATTCCTTCTACATCTTGTTGGTCTTGGTAAGCAAAAAAGCCTTCAGAAGCTGGGTAAAGTTCTATACTTGGGAGTTGTTGACCAATTAACTCTTCAAATTTTGTTCGGTAAGGTTCATAGTTTACCCCTCCATAAATAAATAAGTCAAAATTAGGAAATATTTCTTTAATGGTTTTGCCTGTCTTTTGGTGTAGTTTTTCAAAATAAGTTTGCACCCAAGAAGGTATTCCGCTAATTACGCTCATGTTTTCATTTATGGTTTCTTCAACAATAGCATTTACTTTTGTTTCCCAATCTTCAATACAATTTGTTTCCCAGCTGGGCATTCTGTTTTTTTGGAGGTAGTTGGGTACAAAATGTGCTGAAATTCCTGAAAGACGACCAAAACGAATTCCGTTTTTTTCGCTTAATTCTGGACTTCCTTGTAAGAAAATCATTTTTCCATCTACAAATTTTGCATTTCCAGATTCGGCTACGTAATTGAGTATAGCATTTCTTGCCGCACTGATGTGGTATGGCATGGATTCTTTGGTAAGAGGAATGTATTTTGCACCACTAGTGGTACCCGAAGTTTTCGCAAAATAAAGAGGTTTTCCTGGCCAAAGTACATCGCTCTCTCCTTTTAAAATTCTTTCAACATAAGGCCTTACGCCTTCATAATCGCTAATTTTTACATTATTTCTAAAGTCTTCAGGAGTGTTTATTGAAGCAAAATTATGGTCTTTCCCATAAGCTGTATTTTTAGCCTTATGAATAAGCATTTGAAAAACTTTCTGTTGCGTTTGTACGGGCTGATTAGCCCAAGCGGTAGTTTGAGCTCGAATTATTTTAGCAAAGATTTTAGCAGCAAAACTTTTTAATGACATAATTTCTAGTTATTCAAAATTGATAAATTCTGTTGGATTAATGGGATATCCATCACTCCACAATTCAAAATGCAAGTGAGCTCCTGTAGAAAGTTCGCCCGTATTACCTGTAGTAGCAATTACTTCACCAGACTCCACATAATCACCTTGTTTTTTAAGTAGCGATTGATTGTGTTTATAAACAGAAATAAGCCCAAAGCGATGTTCAATTATAACTACGTAACCAGTATCTACCGTCCACTCTGCAAATATAACAGTTCCGTCGGCAGTTGCTTTTACGGGTTCATCTAAATTTGTAGAAATATCGGTAGCATAATGGCCTTCGGAAGGCTTAAAGGTTCCAGTTACAATGCCCTTAACAGGCGGATATAAAGAAAAATCGGCTTTGTTTATAGCTTCCTCCATTAAATTATAGCGATCTTCTTGGGCTACTAATTTTCTCAAAGCACTATCCTTCTCAGATATTTTAATCTCTTTTTCCTTAAATTCTTCTGCATTTACTCCAGCATAATTTTCTGTTTTGCTAACATCTTCTTCGCTTTCTCCTGCTAATGCAATTTTTATGGACCGGATGTAATTATCGTTTTTTTGTTGAAGGATTTTTAGCGAATCTAACTCATAACTAAGGGCAACAGCTTTTCGTTTTAGAGCCGCTGAAGAATATCCGGGAATATATTCTCTTAATGGTGTAAATGCAATAAGCAATGTAGTAACTAAGATGAGAAAAAAAGTAAACAATGATGAAAATAAAATAACATTAAAACGATTTACCTTAAAGCTTAATTTTTCTTCAAAAGTATCTTCATTAAGTACCACAAGCCTATAGTTATGTAGTAACTTTTGAGCTAATTCTTTCCTTTTATTTTCCTTATTTTTATTCATACACAGTATAAGCCTGCAAATATACTTTTTAAATAAGACCGTTACAACCGTTTAATTAAGCAACTTAGCAATGCCTCTCACTTTTAACTTGCAACTAATTCTTACAAAAAAAATGTTTTTTGTTGAATTTTATATTAAATTAAAAACAATATTACTCATTTTTAAAAGAATAGCACATATTTTTAAGTCTTAGCTGACTAATGATACAAAAAAATAGCAACGGAACTCAAGTTACTAGATTAAAGGCTGTCAAGCTGTTTTACCTATAATTGAATATTTTTTTAAAGAAACCCAACTTAACTCCAAGCTTTTCTTATTTTTGACTTTCTAATGAAATACAACATGGTAAGACACGATTGGACAAAAGAAGAGATTTTAGCAATCTACAATAAACCGCTTATGGAGCTCATGTATGAGGCGGCAACAATACACAGAAAACACCACAACCCCAACCAGGTTCAGGTTTCTACATTATTATCTATTAAAACTGGAGGATGTCCGGAAGACTGTGGGTATTGCCCACAAGCAGCTAGGTACCACACCGATATTGAGGGAAATGACTTAATGAGTCTTAACCAAGTAAAAGCCCAAGCCTTACGCGCAAAATCTTCGGGAAGCTCTAGAGTTTGTATGGGTGCCGCTTGGCGAAATGTAAAAGATGGTGAAGAATTTGACCAAGTTTTAGAAATGGTTAGAACCATCAACAAACTTGACATGGAGGTATGTTGTACTTTAGGAATGCTTACTGAAAACCAAGCGCAACGACTTGCAGAAGCAGGACTTTATGCCTATAACCACAACTTAGATTCTTCTGAAGAGTACTATAAAGAAGTAATTTCTACACGAGGTTATGAAGATCGCTTGCAAACTTTAGATAATGTAAGAAAAACTAATGTTACCGTTTGTAGTGGAGGAATTATTGGCATGGGCGAAAAAATTGAAGATCGCGCAGGCATGTTAGTAGCTTTAACCACCTTAAACCCACAACCTGAATCGGTTCCTATCAATGCCTTAGTTCCTGTTGAAGGTACTCCACTAGAAGAACAACAACCCGTTTCTATTTGGGAAATGATTAGAATGATTGCCACTACAAGGATTGTTATGCCAGAAACACAAGTAAGGCTTTCTGCAGGTAGAACGCAGATGTCTAAGGAAGGACAAGCCATGTGCTTTTTTGCAGGAGCAAATTCTATTTTTGCTGGCGATAAACTGCTTACAACACCAAATCCTGACGTAAATGAGGATATGGAATTATTTAAAGAATTGGGCTTACAACCCATGAAACCCTTCATGAAAAAAGACAAACCTCAATCGGTTGAAGCAGCAGCCTCTCAATTTACTCCAAAAGGCGAAAANCCTAAATGGTCTAGNCCAGGGCACACCATAGAGCGAAATGAAGAAGCAAAGCAAAAGGCTAAAATGAAAAAACAAGAGGTTTAACAGGAATGTGTATTAGTATTAAATCTTTTTGTATTTTTGCTTTTGCTTAATGGCGAAAGCCTTAAAATCTAATCAGATGAGTCATCAATTGAATTTAACCGAAATACCTCGCGTAGATCAAATTTCTAAAGAGGATTTTGTTAATCATTACCTGAAGCCTCAAAAGCCCGTAGTTATAAGTAATTTAACCAATAAGTGGAAAGCTTTTGACCGCTGGAGTTTTGATTATTTTAAAGAAATTGCTGGTGATGTTGAAGTCCCTTTATACGACAATAGACCCATTTCTCATAAAAATAAATTTAATGAGCCTCATGCTAAAATGAAGCTAAAGGACTATGTTGATTTACTAAAGGAAGAAAACACTGAGTACAGAATCTTTTTGTACAACCTAATTAAGGAAGTTCCTGAATTACAAAATCACTTTGATGTACCCGATTTGGGAATCAAATTTTTAAAAGATTTACCCTTTTTATTTTTTGGCGCAAAAGATTCTAAGGTTTTTATGCATTATGACATTGATTTTGCTAATATCTTTCACGTTCATTTTGAAGGAAAAAAACGATGTATTTTATACCCTCCATCAGAAACTAAGTATTTGTACAAAGTTCCCAACTCATTAGTTACCGTGAGTAGCATTGATTTCTGCAATCCAGATTTTGAAAAATTTCCAGCTTTAAAAAAAGCACAAGGAATGGTGGCCGAACTCAATCACGGAGATACGCTATACATGCCAGAAGGTTATTGGCATCACATGCACTATCTAACCCCTGGATTCTCCATGAGTTTAAGAACCTTGCCAAGTTCTGCTTTAAACGTAGGAAAGGCAGTTTACAACTTAACAATCATGCGTAATTTTGAAAACTTAATGAGAAAAACTAGAGGAGACGCTTGGATGAAATACAAAGAAAAATTAGCCTTTGAAAACACCAACAAACACCTTTAACTAGTACTTTTACTATAAAACGCTAACCGTCTCCAAATTAGAGGCGGTTTTTTCATTTACTTTTAAACGTGGATCTACTCGAAGTCCTATTTCAACCTTATCAACAAACCCCATTAAAATTTGTAATTTTAGAGGTGATAGGTGTAGTTTTTGGTTTGTTAAGTGTGGTGTTTTCTAAAAGAGATAATATTTTAGTCTTCCCTACCGGAATGATTAGTACACTCATTTTTGTATATCTTTTATGGGAGTATCAATTGATAGGAGACCTAATGATTAATTCCTATTATTTTATCATGTCCATTTACGGTTGGATTATTTGGACAAGAAAAGTAGATAACACCAACTTTATTCCAATTACTAAAATCAATGCAAGTGAATGGAAAAAGGCCATCGTGTTTTTTATGATTGCCATTGTTTTTACAATACTAATTTATTTTGTTTTTGACAAATGGGAAAACTGGATTTCTGCAGTTGATGTGCTTACTACAGCTATTTTTTTTGTAGGGATGTGGCTCATGGCCAAAAAGAAAATTGAAAATTGGATTTTTTGGATTGTTGGCGATTTAATCTCAGTCCCTTTATATGCCTACAAAGGTCTTTACCTTAGTTCTATTCAATATTTCATATTTACATTAATTGCTCTATTAGCTTATCAAGCATGGAAAAAGAAATTAAACAAGCCCCAAGCCGAATTACTAAAATAGTCTTATTTGGCCCAGAATCTACGGGTAAATCTACTTTAGCCAAAGCTTTGGCTAATCATTATAACACCCAGTGGGTAGAAGAATACATGCGCATTTACCTTGAGCAAAAACTTAATCAACCTGATTTTGAGTTCACCCAAAAAGACTTAATTCCTATAGCTAAAGGACAAATGCAACTGGAAAACCTAAAAACAAAAAAAGCAAATAAATTGTTGTTTTGTGACACCAACTTACTTCAGATTTATACCTATGCTAAAGAATATTACCCCAACTACACCCATCCTGTCTTTGAAAACGCCATTAAAAACCACAACTACAATTTGTATTTGTTAACTGATATAGATATTCCATGGGAAGCAGACCCACTAAGAGACAAGCCCCACGAACGAGAGAAAATGTTTAGAATTTTTGAAAAAACCTTAAAAAAACTTAAATTGCCTTATATTTGTGTCTCAGGTAAACTTGAAAAACGCATACAACTAACCATAAAGGAGATTGAGAAGTTGGAGAATGAATGAAAAGACCAAATGAAATGAAGTTAAGCGACGACAACCAAAAATTAATAGATCAAAAAAATATAAGTCTAAATCAATTAAAGCAACAAGTTGCTACCTTTATGAAAGGTATTCCTGCGGTTCATCTTGTGCGCCCCGCAACAATTGGTGATGGAATTTTAACGCTGAATCAAAAACAAATTGAAAGTTACATCAGCTTATACGAATCTACTAACGAACAAGTTTTAAAATTTACACCGGCCTCAGGTGCTGCCACTAGAATGTTTAAAAAACTTCACCAGTTAATGAAACACAGTGAAAACTTAGAGGCGTTTAAAATACATTTAAATTCAACTGCATTTAGCTCCATTAAAGAAGCTATTGAACACTTAGAAAGCCTAGCATTTAATCCCTTGGTAGAACAAGAAATTAAGCGTGAATTTAATGTTACGCTTGCTAGTTTAAGTAAGGAAGAAAAAGCCTATTATGCATTTCAAGTAATGTTGAACGAAAATTTACTTAATTTAACCAATTTACCCAAAGGCTTAATCTACTTTCACAACTATAATGGTGCTTTAAAAACCCCTTTTGAAGAGCATTTTTATGAAGCCGCTGCTTATGCTAAAAAAGGAAACCGCGCCCATTTACATTTTACTATAAGTCCCAAACACCAAGGTAAGTTTGAAGCTAAATTCAACGCCGTTAAAAATCAACTTCAAGCACAAACAGGAGTAAGCTTTAAGGTAGATTATTCCTATCAAAAAGAAAGCACAGATACCATAGCGGTTGATTTGAACAATGCCCCAGTTTTAATTGATGAGCAACTTTATTTTAGACCAGGAGGACATGGTGCACTTATTGAAAATTTGAACAAGGTTGATGCTTCCATTATTTTTATCAAAAATATAGACAATATTCCGCATAGAGATGGACTTGAGAATAATTCAAAATATAAAAAAGCACTAGCGGGTATTTTAATTGAAAAACAAAATGAGATTTTTACACTCATTAAAAAGCTACGAGATGAGGCTTCTGAAGAAAGCATTAAAGCATCTCAAAACTATATTAAACAGGAATTTAACGACACCAACAATTACCCAACAGCCAGTGATTTAATTAAGCGCTTAAACCGACCCATACGCGTTTGTGGAATGGTTGAAAACACAGGTGCGCCTGGCGGAGGGCCTTTTTGGATTAAAAATGGTAAAAACGAAATGAGTTTGCAAATTGTTGAAAAAGCGCAAATGAATACAGAGAGTGAAGAGCAGAAAAAAATCATAAAACAAGCAACTCATTTCAATCCAGTTGATTTGGTATGTGGTGTGAAAGATGTTGATGGCAATAAGTTTGATTTAACCAAGTTTGTTAATCCAGAACGCGGGTTTATTACCGAAAAGTCGGTGGATGGAAAATGCATAAAAGCGCTTGAATTACCTGGACTTTGGAATGGCGCAATGGAATATTGGAACAGCTATTTTGTAGAAGTGCCACTGAGTACATTTTGTCCGGTAAAATCAGTTTTTGATTTATTAACCCCAATGCACTTGGCAAAAACTATATAGCTCAATCTTTTAGCTGAAATAATACTTTACCTAAGTCTTTAAGAGTAGTAAAAATTAAAGCTTATTCTACCCCATTTAGAATAGGCTTTTTTTTGTAATCGAAAAAAATAAAAAAAAATGAAATTACAGGCAACATAAACAAAGACCTTTACGTCTTTATATAAAAGGGCAATCTGACTTTAATGAAAATCATTAATTTACATAACAACGAAAAAAAGCTAATTAAAGCTTGCATCAAAAAGGACGTACGAGCGCAATACCAACTTTTTGATAAATATTCGCCTAAAATGCTAAGCGTTTGTAAGCTTTATATTAATGATCTTCAATTTGCTGAAGACTGCTTATCTAAGGCTTTTATTAAAGTTTTTAACCATTTAGAAAAATTTGAATTTAAAGGAAGCTTTGAAGGCTGGATTAGAAAAATCTGCATAAGAGAATGCATTGATTTCTTAAGGAAAAAAGAATTTTTAGAGTTCAATGAAACTTATACAGCCGTTGACCAAGAAGAAATTGAAGTGGACTTTGAAAACTTAACTACAGCAGAAGAAATCTTGTCTCAACTTCCTCCAGGCTACCGGACAATTTTTGTAATGAAGGAGGTGGAAGATTATAAACATGCCGAAATAAGTAAAATCTTAGGTATTTCAGAAAACACCTCTAGAAGTCAACTATGGAAAGCTAAAAACAAGATTCAGGAATTACTTTTTAAAACAAAAGCAAATGAAACAGCCAAAAAATAATTGGAAAAAAGAACTTTTACAGCGGGAGATTAAACCTTCTGAAGAAGTTTGGTTAAAAGTGGCTCATGGGCTAAAACAACCCAAAAATAAAATAAACAAAAAAAGAATATGGATTGGCTTAACTGCTGCGGCAATTGCAGCTATTCTTATCCTACCTAATTTCTTACAATTATCTAATAAAAATAGCCCAGAAATTCCTATTGTTCATCAAGAAAAAATAGAAGAATCAAAAACTAAGGTTTCTAAAGAAATACAGCCACTACAAAAAGAATACTTAGCGACAAAAAAACAACAAGCATCAAAAGTGGCTGTAGAAGAAAAACAACTATCTAGTAAAGAGTCTAAAACTCCAAGTTCTTCTGAAAAAACAAAAAATAAAGAAGCTAAACATGAAGAAGCTTTGATGGCTAAAACAACCTCTAAACTCACTAAAACTAAAAGTGAAGCCCTTAACTTATTAGCTGAAGTTGAAGCTGAAATTGAAAAAGAACAACCTAAAAATGCTAATGAAGAAGCGGAAAATTTATTAGCTCAAGCCGAACAAAACATTGAAAAAGCCAATTATAATCAACTATTTAAGTTTGCTGAAGCTAATCAATTATTGGCCGAAGTAGAAGAAGACTTGAGTAAAAATGACCTTAAAAAGCGCATCTTCAAATTCTTAAAAAATAACTACAAAGAAATTGAATCGGCTATTGCAAGTTTAAAATAGCGCATTGAAACTAGTTATAAATCAACATTTTAATCAAAAAGAAAGTATTCAAAAAAAACTGATTTTAAAACCCAAAAAAAAATGAAATTACAAACCATTATTATTAGTCTATTATTTGCTTGTTTTTTAAGCAAAAGCAGTCGGGCGCAAGAACCTAATTCAAACTTTATTTTTGGATTGGAAGTGGAAGACAGTGAGTTGNAAATGAGCTCTATAAAAGGAACTTTTTGGAATGAACTTACCTCCTACAACCTCTTAAGTAAGACCTATTACATTTCTGAAAAAGGAGTTTCAGGAAAAAAAACAGATTTNGAGGAAGCTGACTTTTTAATTAAGGTTAAACTTAAAGACGAAGAGNTAATTCTAGAAGGAATAGCTGGAACTGAGTGGGATGAATACAACTTTATTTGTCCATCTAACGAATGTAAATTTACAATAAGCAATGTTGNGGTTAAAGAAAGTATAAGTGAGCAAATAGAAAATTTCACTTNAATAAGCGAAAAAATTAATGAATTAGAAAAGAAAAAAGAGGAAATNAGAAAGCAAGAAAAAGAAAAACTAAAGACTGAAATTGAAAAAATCAATCAAAACAAAGAGTTTCAGNAACTTTCAAAAAACAGTATAGATAGCTTAAAAATGGAATTGGCAGAAAAGACTGCTAAGAACATTGATAACCAAATAGCTATTCTAGAAAACAGCATTGACTACTTAGAAAGAAATTTAGAAGAAATTGATGCGTTAACGCAAACTAGCAACAATTCTAAATTTAGTCTAAGTTTAGGAAGTTGGAGCTTGGTTGAATTTTCTGAAAATAACGATGCAACCAAATCAAAAACGAAGTGTAAAAAACAAACCAAATGGCAACCACTCACTTCAGATAACAATCACCTCGCCAAAAGCTATCCAAGATATGCAGACGACTTCTTAGTGCTTGCTGTAGCTTTCAATAATGCTTTACCTGATGGAGGTTCTCTTAATGACACAGGTATTCGATTTGGTGGAAGTAGAACTTTTGAAATTGGCTATGCACGGGACTTTAGGGTCTTTGAAAAAACCAACTGGTTAAGAATTAAATACGGGATTTCATTTCAGTTTAACGGATTAAAACCGGAGGGAAATCGGATTTTTGTAAAAGACGGAAATCAGACCAATATAGAAGAATTTGACTTCAACCTAAGAAAAAACAAGTTTAGAATGGACAATTTAATTATTCCTGTTCATTTACAGCTAGGGAGGTCAAAGGCCAACATCAATGAAGAAACAGGAAGAGTTAGTTTTAAAGAGCATAATTTTAAAATTGGAATAGGTGGTTTTGTAGGCTTAAATCTTTTGAATACACAAAACTTGAGATATACTAACGATTTGGGGATAAGAGTTAGGGAGCGCCAAAGAGACGACTTTAATACGAATAACTTTTTATATGGCTTAAGCGCTTATGTAGGTTGGGAAAGCTTTTCAGTATTTGCTCAATACAACCTCAACCCTATTTTCAGAAATAATCCCATTGACACGAATAATTTTCAAATCGGAATTAGAGTTGATTTGAATTAATAAGCTTGAATTTTAAATTGAATTAGCTTGCCTTAGCCCTCCTTCAAAAAGAGGGCTTTATTTATGAATAAAGTGATATATTGCCCAGTGTATTTGATTCCTAGATTTATGAAAAGAACAATAATTGTACTTCCCTTACTTAGCCTCTTTTGCGGATGCGATTCTCTACAGAATTTGAAAACAAAGTCAAGAGGTATTGACAAAGTTCCTGATGAATTTTTTGAGTTAGGTGAAGTACAAATGTCAAAAACAGTAGAATTAGTGAATCTTGATATGGTCAATAATCTTCCTGTTTTCAGCATTGAAATCAACGGAAAAAAATATCGATTTTTAATAGACACTGGTGCTTTAACTATAGTTCCTAGAGAGGTTTTTAAGGATTTAGGATTATCAGTAAAATACAGGGGAATGTTTAACGACATCAACAATCAGCAATCACAGGTCAAAGATTTTGTGATTGTTCCTAGTTTAAAAGTAAACAACATTGAATTTAATAATATTGGAGCTGTTGCATTTTCAATAGAAAACGACCTAATGAATTGTTTGTATGATGGAATACTTGGCGCTAATGCTTTGGCTCAATTAAAGTGGAAATTTGATTTTTCTAACAATAAGGCTTATGCTAGTAAATCACTTGATTATTTAATTACTGATTCTATAGATTATTCGTTAGATTTTACTACAAACCGGCAAAAAACACCTTTTGTAAAAGGTCAAGTTTTAAATCAACCTTTCAATTTCATGTTTGACACCGGATACTCAGCAACATTCTGTGTGCCAAACAACTATGATTTTTATAAAGAAAACACCACAGAAAATAACTTTATAACAGTTACAGGAGTTCAAACAGTTGGTGTTTACGGAGCATCAAATGCTACTAAATCTTTTCAAATGAAAACCGATTTAGAAATTGACCAAGCTACTTTTTCAAATCAATTTGTAAGTGGAGCAAGTAAAGCCCTTCTTGGAAGTGAATTTTTAATGGATTTTGTATTCATTTTAGATTGGGAAAATCAAAAAATTCAGCTACAAAAAAACGAGAACACCAAGTTTAAAAACAAGCTAAGAAGCTTTGGTTTTGGTGCGTTATTTGTGGGAGACAAACTCAAAGTGCTTAAAACTGTAGAAGAAGCCCAAATACCATTACAAATTGGCGATGAAATTTTGAGCATAAATAATCATGTATTTGAAAATATATGCGATTATTTTTTGGATAATAAAGAAAAAGAGCTTGATGAAATTGAAGTAAAAATTAAACGAGGTAATGATACATTAAACTTCAGTCTTCAAAAGCAAATTTTTTTAAAATAAAATTATTGATTGACAAAAATTAGGTGAATTACAAAACTTGTTGCATGAAGTTTACATTTAAACCATTATCTTTGAAATTAATTAACCTAAATTTTAATTAAATTTAGGTTAAGCCTTGTGAATATTACTTTCAAAAGTGATAGTTTTACACGCTAAAATAAAAGTAATGTTAGATACACTTTTATCAGAAATAAAAATCAACATTAATGAGGGTCTCTTTTTAAAAGACCCTGAATCTTCAGAGCTAGGAAATTCCATTATTGTAAATTCAGTTATACTTTTAGATCAGCTTGGTTTTGAGCAATTTACATTTAAAAAGCTAGCTCAAAAAATTAAATCCACAGAAAGTTCCATTTATCGATATTTCGAAAACAAACACAAGTTACTTTTGTACTTGTGTTCTTTATATTGGGGCATGTTAGAATACCGTGTAGTTGTTGCCACAAACTCTATTGAATCAGATCAAAAGAGACTTTTAAAAGCTATAGAATTAATTACAGGCAGGCCTGAAAACGTAGAAACGTTAACTAATGTTGATCAAATTTTATTGAGAAACATTGTGGTTTCGGAGTTCACAAAAGCTTACCATAACAAAATGGTAGATAACGAAAACAAATTAGGATTTTTTCAAATTTACAAGCGTTTGGTTTTACGTATTGTAGAGATGATTAAAAAAATTGCTCCAAATTATCAATTTCCAAATAGCTTGGCTTCAACAATATTAGATGGTGCTTTGCATCAACATTATCTAAATGAACATTTTAAAAACATTACCGATTCTCATAATTCATCTCCTTCTCTTTTTTTTAAAGATTTGGTGATCAATCAATTAAAAATAGAAATCAATGGCTGAAATAGACAGTAAAACAACCCCATTAAAAAGGCTATGGAAAGTACTTGGCGGAGAAACCAAAGCCATTTACCTCATTTTAGGTTATGCGGCTTTTGCTGGAGTAGTTTCGCTATCACTTCCTTTAGGAATACAAGCTATAATTAACTTTGTACAAGCAGGACAGTTGCGGGTAACCATGGTTGTTTTAATTACCTTAGTATTAATTGGGGTTATTTTTGCAGGGCTGTTAAACTATATGCAGATGAGAATCGCGGAGGATATTCAACAACGGCTATACACCAAATCTTCTTTTGAATTTATTTACCGCTTTCCAAGAATTATTACAGCTGAGTTTGGCAGAAAACATCCCCCTGAATTGGCAAATCGTTTTTTTGATACTATGACCATCCAAAAAGGAATTCCGAAGATGATTATAGATTTTTCTACGAGTACTCTACAAATCATTTTTGGATTAATTCTGCTTTCCTTTTATCACCCATTTTTCATATTGTTTGGTGTGTTGCTTATAGTATTATTTTATGTTGTATTTCAATTTAGTGCCCCAATAGGTCTATCCACTAATTTAGTAGTTTCAAAATACAAATATGACACAGCACATTGGATACAAGAAGTAGCAAGAAATACAGACAGTTTTAAAGTTTCAGGAAGTTCTAAGCTAGCCTCCTCTAAGCAAGATAAAATTGTTCATGAGTATCTCCATGCCAGAGAAGACCATTTTAAAATTTTACGTCTTCAGTACTTTAAAATGATTGGTTTTAAAGTACTTGTAGTTGGAGCTTTGTTAATTATTGGGGGCTTTTTAGTGATTAACCAACAGATGAATATAGGTCAGTTTGTAGCTGCTGAGGTTGTTGTTTTACTTATGACAAGTTCTGTTGAAAAACTAATTAAAGGACTTGAAAATGTATATGATGTACTTACTGGCTTAGAAAAAATAGGTTATGTAACCGATAAAAAGTTGGAAAATTCAGAAGGTATTTCACCACTAAAAAACAGTGATACTTTTATTTGGGAACTTAATGACTTAGGGATTACCTATCCAAATGCAGACCATAAGGCGCTCAAAAACATTAAACTCAAAATTGATGCTGGAGAATCTATTTTTGTTGATGGTAGCTCTGGCTCTGGAAAAACAACCCTCTTAAAGGTAATTGGTGGACTTGAAAAATACTCTGAAGGAAATTTATACGTGAATAATTATTCGCTAAAAACTATTCAAATTGACCATTATAGGAGTTTTGTAGGTCATTCATTGATTGGCAATTTGCCTTTTGAAGGCAGCATAAGAGAAAATATTTGCTTTAATAATCCAGATGTAACTGATCGAGAGCTAGCTGAAGTTATTGAGCATCTGAAGCTTAAAAAATTTGTAAATAATCAAGAGCTTAGTGTAGATAGCCTAATAGCTACCGCAGGAAGAAATATTCCATACACTGTAGCAAAAAAAATAATGCTTGCCAGAGCTGTAATTACAAAACCTAAGCTCTTGCTCCTAAAAGACCCATTGGTAGAGTTTCAGGAAGACGAAGTAGAAGAAATTATAGAGTATCTATTTGATAAATCACACCCATGGACACTTATGGTTGTAAGCAGAAATAAGCTTTGGAAACAAAAATGTAAGCGGATTATTTATCTTGAAAATGGTGAAATCATCAATAAAAATTAAGGGCTATGTTACACATTTCTAAAGATAAAATTAAAGTCAACGAAGATTTAAAATCTTTCAAGTCCTACCAATTTACAGACGTAAAAAAGAGATTTTTTAAATTCAACCACTTTATTGTGGCTATGCTTCTAATTATAATTATTATGATGTTTCTTCCTTGGACACAATTTGTAAGAGGAAACGGAACTATAACCACTTTACGTCCTGACCAACGTCCACAAACTATACAATCACCTATTGCAGGTAGAGTAGAACAATGGTTTGTACAAGAAGGTGATTTTGTTAACAAAGGAGATACTATTGTTTATATTTCTGAAATTAGAGATGCTTTTTTTGATCCTTTACTCCTTGAAAGAACAGATATTCAAGTAAAAGCTCAAGAAATGTCTTATCAATCTTTTCAGGAAAAAGTTACCGCATTAAATTTTCAAATTGAAGCCTTAAACGAAGAACGAGACCTGAAACTTGAACAAGCAGAAAACAAGTTAATACAGGCTAATTTGTTGGTAGAAAGCGATAGTATTAGACTGGAGGCGGCACAAACTGATGTTAGAATTGCTCAACGCCAGCTTACACGTTTTGAAAACCTAGAAAGTGAAGGCTTAAAAGCACTTTCGGACTTGGAAACTAAACAAGTACAGTACCAACGTAATTTAGCTGAAGTGATTTCTCAAGAAAATCGTCTTCTAGCTAGCAGAAATCAAGTACTTAATGCAAAAATTGAGCTTTCTAGATTAAGAGCTGAATACCAAGATAAAATTTCGAAAGCAGAGAGTGATCGTTTTTCTACTTTGTCTAGCCAGTTTAATGCAGAATCTCAGTTAGCTAACCTAGAGAATAGACGTTCAAATATTCAGGTACGTAGTAACCTTAATCATATTACTGCGCCCCAAAGCGGTTTTATTAACAGAGCTATTCAGCGTGGAGTTGGAGAAACTTTTATGGAAGGGGCTCAAATTGTAAGCATTATGCCATCTAATGTAGATTTAGCAGTAGAAATGTTTGTTGAACCTATAGATTTGCCTTTGGTACACGTTGGAGAAAGTGTTCGTATTATTTTTGATGGCTGGCCATTTATCTTTTTTTCAGGATGGCCCAACTTATCTTATGGAACCTTTGGTGGTGAAATTGTAGCTGTTGAACAATTTATTTCTGAAAACGGAAAATACCGGGTATTAATAGCTCCAGAAACGGGAGAAGTGTGGCCAGAACCGCTAAGAGCAGGAACAGGAGCAAGAACTTTTGCTTTGCTTAATAACGTTCCTGTTTGGTACGAATTATGGCGCCAAATTAATGGCTTTCCACAAGATTATTACGGTCCTGAACAAAGAGCTAAAGAGCAACCTAGAAACATGAATCCTGATCTTCAATAATTTTTTATGAAAAAATGCTTTTTTGTTTTCTTTGTGTTGATTAGCCAACTATATAATGCCCAAGAAGAGCAAGTGGGCATGAGCTTGTCATTAGATGAATATTTAGCATACGTAAAACTTTATCATCCAGTGGCTAGACAAGCAGAATTGAGACTTTCTGCCGCACAAGCTGAACGCTTAAGAGCAAAAGGTTTTTTTGATCCAAACCTAAAAGCAGACTACAAAGAAAAAGAATTTAATGAAAGTGATTACTACAATATTTTTAATGCTGGATTATCAATTCCTGTATGGTTTGGGCTAGATATTAATGCTGGGTTTGAAAAAAATGAAGGTGTTTTTCTTAACCCTGAACGAAATGTACCCGCAGATGGGCTCTACAAGGCGGGCATATCATTACCGCTTGGCCAAGGGCTGTTTATCAATAATAGAATGGCCGCCGTGAAGCAAGCAAAACTAATTCAAAAATTAAACAAAGCTGAGCGCGACCTACAAATTAACGACATTCTTTTCACTGCTACATTAGCTTATATAGACTGGTATATGGCTAATCAAGAAGTGGAAATCTTCTCTGAATTTTTAGATAATGCAAAAATTAGATTTGAAGGCATTAAAGAAAGTGCACTTCAAGGAGATATACCTATTATAGATACCTTAGAAGCCAAAATTATTGTTCAAAACAGAGAGTTAAGTCTTGAGCAAGCTTCACTTAAACGCACACAATCAAGGCTTGAAATTTCTAACTTTTTGTGGTTTGAAAACAACACTCCATTAGAAGTTAACCCTGGTGTTTTACCAGAAGAAACTACCCAGGAAGAGGTGGATGAAATTCTTGGAACCAATCTAATTCAAATTGAAGAAGTGGATTTAGAAAACCATCCGCTTCTAGAGTTTCTCTCTACCAATGTAGAGTCATTGGATATTGAGCGTAGATTAGCAGCTGAAAATCTTAAGCCTGTTTTAGATGTAAATTATAATTTTCTTAGCGCTCAACCTGATCAGTATGACAGCTTTACTACAAGCAACTATCAGGCTGGAGTTACTTTTAGCATTCCCATTTTTCTTAGAAAGGAAAGAGGAGAATTAAAACTTGCCAAAATCAGAAAACAAGATGCTGAAATGGAATATGATTTTCAGACTTTACAACTTAAAAACAGATTAGAAGCTGCACAACAAGAAATCATTTCCTTTGGGAATCAGCGAAATCAAATCAATCAAATTAGTGAAAATTTCGCCAGCTTACTTAATGCTGAAGAACGAAAATTTCAAATGGGTGAGAGTTCCGTGTTTTTAATTAATGCAAGAGAACAACAACTTATTGATGCACAATTAAACCTTATTCAAGCCACTGCTAGACTATTGCAATCTAAAGCAAGGATGTTTAATTTATTAGCTAACGATTTAGGAGTTGAAGATTAAGAATAAAAGAAATTCATCCATAAAACAATATACTAAAATTTAATAAGTTTCATCTTGCTGGCTAACGGGTACATCTTCATACCAATCTTTAAAGGTTTTATCTGTTTGGTAGTCATCCGTTAAAACCTTGTAAACCATTAATAACACAAGACCTTGTCCAAAAACAGTTAAGTAAAACACCCAATTAAACGGTAAATTCATTGCAGCCATAATGGTTACTGCAATTAATACTAGTGTAGTGAATACTACAAGAAACATAGCTGACAACTTCATGTTTTTTTTGTTTAAAGATAAGGATTAAAGAATTAAACATTGTTAAAAATAAGTTTAAGCTGTGTCTTTATGAATAATGAGGGCCAGTAAATTTTATAAATCACTTTGCTAGCCCGTATTTTAACGACAAACTTCTTACACCTTTTGCCAACTGAAATTGCTTTAATAAAACGCTCTTTCCTTACCTGCATTTCAACATAGCTCTATGACCTCAGGAAAAGTCAGGTTTCCCTTCTGTTTCATTACAAAAAGAAATAATGGCTATACTTGATTTTCCTAATTTACATGAAGAAAAAAATCTTTATTTCTTTTAAGAATAGCTGGTATTATGTAACTTTATTTAGCGTCTAGTTTTAAGTGTAATTCCTTTAATTGTTCTTCGTCCAGTTTTGCTGGGGCATCAATCATCACATCTCTTCCTGAGTTATTTTTAGGGAAAGCTATGTAATCGCGAATACTTTCTTGTCCACCTAAAATAGCGACTAAACGATCAAACCCAAAGGCAATTCCACCGTGTGGAGGTGCTCCATATTGAAATGCATCCATCAGGAAGCCAAATTGAGCCTGAGCTTCTTCTGGTGTAAATCCAAGGTAATCAAACATCATGGCCTGGGTTTTCTGATCGTGTATTCTGATAGATCCGCCTCCAATTTCATTTCCGTTCAATACCAGGTCATAAGCATTGGCTCTTACTTTTCCTGGAGCTGTGGCCAATAATGCAATGTCTTCTTTTTTGGGCGAAGTAAACGGGTGATGCATAGCGTGGAATCGTTCAGTTTCTTCATCCCATTCTAGTAGCGGAAAATCAACCACCCACAACGGAGCAAATTCATCAGATTTTCTTAAACCTAATTGTTCAGCTAGTTCCATTCGTAAAGCAGAAAGCTGAGCTCTTGTCTTGTTGGCTTCACCAGAAAGCACACAAATTAAATCGCCTGCCTGCGCTTGTGTTTTTTCTGCCCAAGCTTGTAAATCTTCTTGTGTATAAAACTTATCTACAGAAGATTTAAAACTTCCATCTTCATTGCATTTTACATAAACCATCCCTTTGGCTCCAACTTGTGGACGTTGTACCCACTTAATAAGTTGGTCAATCTCTTTTCTACTTTTAGAAGCGCCACCAGGAACGGCAATACCTACAACCAATTCTGCTTCATTAAAAACTTTAAAATCTTTGTGTTGACTCACTTCATTCAATTCGCCAAATTTCATTCCAAACCTAATATCAGGTTTATCATTTCCGTAGGTTTTCATTGCCTCCTCATAAGTCATTCTAGGAAATTCAGCTACATCTATATTATTCAACTGTTTAAGCAAGTGCTTAGTTAAACCTTCAAAGGTATTTAAAATGTCTTCTTGTTCAACAAAAGCCATTTCGCAATCAATCTGGGTAAACTCGGGTTGTCTATCGGCGCGTAAATCCTCATCTCTAAAGCATTTTACAATCTGAAAATACTTATCCATTCCTCCTACCATTAAAAGTTGTTTAAAGGTTTGTGGCGATTGAGGTAAGGCGTAAAACTGGCCTTCATTCATTCTGCTAGGAACCACAAAATCTCTTGCTCCTTCAGGAGTTGATTTGATAAGATAAGGCGTTTCTACCTCTATAAATTCTTGATGTGTAAGGTAGTTGCGTATTTCGGAAGCTACTTTACTTCTAAAGATAAGCTTGTTTTTTACCGGGTTTCTTCGAATGTCTAAATACCTGTATTTCATTCTCAAGTCCTCTCCTCCATCAGTTTTATCTTCAATGGTAAAAGGCGGATTTTTTGCTTCGTTTAGAATCACCAAATCTTCTACTAAAACTTCAATTTCACCCGTTGGAATTGAGGTGTTTTTGGATTCACGTTCAATCACTTTACCTTTTACCTGAATTACAAACTCACGGTGAAGCTTTCTCGCTTTTTCCATAATTTCATCGGTGGTGCGCTCTGTGTCAAAAACTAACTGGGTTATTCCGTAGCGATCTCTTAAATCTACCCAAATAATAAAGCCTTTGTCTCTTGACTTTTGTACCCATCCGGATAAGGTTACCTCTTGATTGATATGTTGAGCATTTAGTGCTCCATTGGTATGACTTCTAAACATGAAAACTTATTTTGAATGCGCAAAAATAGTAAGATATTAATTGTTTTGATTAATTTATCTGATGAAATTAGCGAAAATCAGTTATATTATAAATTGAGAATACCTCTCTCTTCTAATTAATTTGAAACTTTCTACACAAGAGGATATCCCTAAAGTCAAAAGTATTACTTTTAAACAGTTGTTAGCTTTAGTTAAATAGCAAACTATTGAAGACTTTAGTTCGATATTTTTAATTTTTTTAATAAAAAAGCGATTTAATCAACATAATTTTGAAATTGTTTAATTAAATAATCAAAAATAATATGTTTGAATTAGGAAATGCGACCTTTGAAAATTACATTGGTCAAGATCAAGGATTTAGTGAAATGGCATACCAAATGGTTGCACATGTGCTAACACTTGGATATGCTGTTATGTTGGCTGGGTTATTTTATTTTATTCTAACCATCAAAACAGTTGCGCCCAAGTACAGAACTTCTTCTGTGTTGTCTGTAGTTGTGATGGTTTCTGCTTTTTTACTGTTGTACGCACAAGCTAATAATTGGACAGAAAGCTTTGTATTTGATGCAGAAAAAGGCTTATACTTTTTAGGTCAAGATGCAGATTTATTTAACAATGGATACCGCTATTTAAACTGGTTGATTGATGTGCCAATGTTATTGTTTCAAATCTTATTTGTAGTAACTTTAACTAAATCAAAATTTGGTAGTATTAGAAATCAGTTTTTCTTTTCTGGAGCTATGATGATTATAACCGGATACATTGGTCAGTTTTATGAAGTAACCGATTTAAGCGCTTTCTTTGTATGGGGAGCAATTTCAACTGCTTTTTTCTTCCATATTTTATACTTAATGAATAAAGTTATTAAAGAAGGAAAAGAAGGTATTCCTGAAAAAGCACAAAAAACCCTACAAGCTATTTGGGTATTGTTTTTAGTTTCTTGGTTCTTGTACCCAGGCGCTTATTTAATGCCACATTTGCTAGGAATTGAAGGAGGATTGTTTAATGAATCGGGAGTTGTTGGAAGACAGATGACTTACACAATTGCTGATGTGTCTTCTAAAGTGATTTATGGTATTCTACTTACACAAGTTGCTCAAATTTTGAGTAAACACGAGGGTTACAATGAGGAGGTATAATAAAAATAGTTACCTACAAAAACAGCTAACATTTAAAATGTTAGCTGTTTTTTATTTAATACTATATCGAAATAATAATTTGAAGAATAGTAGCTTCCCGAATTAATTTAACAGATATGATGAGGACTTATTCCACAAAATCAAGTTGTTAATTGTTCCTATAAAACCTAAATGAGAAGTCTCTTAATCTAACAAAGAATCTAGTCCGTCACTTTCAGTATCCAGTTTTTTATTTCCTCCAAATCCGAAGCTTACTCCAACTGTATGTTGGAAAAAATCGTAGTTTCTGTTTTCAAATGTATTTCTATAACCAGATTCAAGTGTTATTGCAATGTTCTCTTTCACCCAGAAATTAAAGCCCAACAAAGCGTTCCAAGTAGTTGTACTACTAGAATCTAACCAATGATGCCCTAAGCCAGCGCCAAAATAAGGGTCAAACCATGCCTGCTCTCCTATTAACGTATTTAGACTGTAAATTAATTCACCATCAAAACCTAAAAAGGTAAGGTCTTCATCTAAATCAACTTCACCAATACGATCAATTTTATTAATTGAAAATCCGCCTCTAAAACTAAGATTATCACCTACATAATAACCCACTCTTAGTGATGTCATTGCTGCGTAATAATTCCAATTATTAGTTTCAAAAAAATCCCCAAAAAGGTTTTCGCTTGAGTTTTGAGGGCCATGAATTGATGCGTCAAGACCATTCCCTGTTGGAAAAAAGTCAACAAAGTTGGTTCCTAATGTTATGGACCATCTTCTGTCTTCATTGATTTGACTAAATCCCAAATTACTTAAAAATAATACAAGTATTAAAACAGTTATATTTTTTACTTTCATTAAAATAGTTTTTAAACAATCAAATTTAAATAAAAAACATCTAGCTAAAAGCTTGTAGCTCCTTTTTTAATTAACCGAAAAATTTTCGTTTGTTAACTATAAAGTTTTCGTGAATAACTAACAGGCATATTTTATCTAATATAATGATGTAAATAGGTCAATACATTTAACCTAAGAGTAACGAAACCTCAATTAAGGATTTACACGCTTACTTGACGCTATTTTTACAACCCAACTAAAAAAGTATTTATAACAACTTATATTCTAGTTCGTTCTTGCAGGTTCAGATTTTAAATCACTTTCAAAAATAAAACAGGCAATACCATTTATCAACTGTAATTACCGCAATAAAAAGCTCTTATTTCTAACAGAAATTTCAGACATTAACAGGTATAATTTCGCACTGATGTTTACATTTAAAACCCAATCAGGTATAAATAAGGTTAATTTTTTATAATTTCGAAAATTATTGAATTCAAGTTATTAAGGAATGAAATTTGAACTTTAACCTAATAATCAACATTAGTCTATGAAACTAGCAATGGTAATCTTTTTTATAATGTTTCAAACAACAGCGTTTAGCCAGTCAAAATCTTTTAAAGAGGGTGAAGTTCTCAAATTCAAAATTAAATATGGCTGGTTTAAAGCTTCAGAAGCTACGCTAAGTGTAAATAAATCTAAATTAAGAGACCAACCGATGTATCATATTATAGCTGAAGGAAAATCGACAAGAATGCTGGATGTTTTTTTTAGAGTAAGAAATAGATACGAAAGCTACACAGGCTTTAATGACGGGGTTAGTCATCGTTTCATTAGAAAAACTTCTGAAGGAGGACATACAAAAGATAAAATGATTGACTTTTTCCAAAATGAAAAAGTGGCTGTTGTAACTAACTATAAAAAAGATACTATTTCAGAGCATCAACTAACTGGCTTTACTCAAGATATGGTTTCGTCTTATTATCATTTACGAGAAATCGTTGACATCAATGACATACAAGCAGGTGATGAATTTGTGCTAAACATGTTTTTTGACGAGCAAAATTTTCCATTTAAGGCAAAATACATAGGAGACGAAATACTAAAAACAGATTTTGGCACAGTAAAAACAATGGTTTTTAAACCCTACGTTCAAGCAGATCGTGTGTTTAAAGAAAAAGAAAGCGTAACTATTTGGATTTCTAAAGACAAAAATAAAATTCCCATAAAAATGGAAGCTAAACTCGCTGTAGGTTCACTCACAGCTCATCTTTTTGAATACAGAGGCTTAGCTAATCCATTCAATTTAATTTTTGACAATTAATTCAAATATAGAGTTATATTTCATTTTCAGTTTTTAGTAACTAAAAATTTTTCTAGATGGCAGGACATAGTAAATGGGCTAACATCAAACACAGAAAGGGAGCCCAAGACAAAAAACGAGCAAAACAATTTACACGAGCTATTAAAGAAATTAGTGTAGCCGTTAAAGAAGGCGGAAGCCCAGACCCCGAAACTAATCCAGCACTGAGGAATGCAATTGCCAACGCCAAAGGTGTGAATATGCCTAAAGATACTATTCAACGGGCTATTAAAAAAGCCTCTGGTGAAGATGCAGACAATTATGAGTTAGTTACTTTTGAAGGATACGGCCCCGAAGGAATTGCTTTTTTTGTTGAATGTACAACAGACAACACCAACCGAACAGTTGCTTCAGTACGTTCTATTTTCAGTAAAAATGGAGGAAGCCTGGGCACTAATGGATCCTTAGAGTTTTTATTTGATCGATTAGGAGTTTTTTACTTGAAGAAAGAAAAAATAGAACTCCCTAAAGAAGAATTGGAACTTCATTTAATTGATGGGGGAGCAACCGAAATTGAAGAAGATGAAAATCAATTCATTGTTTATACCGCTTTTGAAGATTTTGGAAATATGCAATCTAAACTGGAGAAACTAAAACTAGAAACAGCAACTGCCGAGGTGCAAAGAATTCCTAAAAACACCATTGAGCTGGACATAGAAAAAGCAAAAAAAATTGTTGATTTGATTGAAAAGTTTGAAGACGATGACGATGTTCAAAATCTTTATCACAATCTTGAACTTACAGACGAATTAATGCATGAATTAGCCAAAGACTAATCTATTAAAATAAGTATATTTGCCACATATTATATAATTTCATGAAATTAGTAGAAGGTTTTTCAAAACTAAGTAAAAAGGAAAAAATTGAATTTTTAACCACCAATTACCTGGGTGAATTTTCAGAGGCTGAACAAATTCTTAAGCAATACCTTAATCAAGATGTCAAGCTACAGCGTTTACATGATGAGTTTATTGAAAACACACTAACCAACTTTTACTTACCTTTTGGAGTAGCTCCTAATTTTACTATTAACAATAAGAACTACGTAATTCCAATGGCTATTGAAGAAAGTTCTGTGGTTGCTGCCGCTTCTAAAGCGGCTAAATTTTGGGGACAACGTGGTGGATTTAAAGCTCAAGTTTTAGGAACAGAGAAAGTAGGTCAAGTTCATTTTACCTACGCAGGTAATGAAAACGATTTAACAGAGTTTATCTATCAAATAAAACCCGACCTTAAGGCCGCAGTAAAGTCCATTACTAAAAACATGGAAAAAAGAGGTGGGGGAATTAATGAAATTAGCCTGCAAAACAAAACTGCTGAATTAGCCAATTATTATCAATTGCACTGTACTTTTGAAACAAAGGACGCAATGGGCGCTAATTTTATTAACTCTTGCCTAGAAGAGTTTGCGCAGGTTTTAAAGGAAAAAGCAGCCTTATTATTAGCCGGAAAACTTGAAGTAATTATGAGCATTCTGTCTAATTATGTGCCTAATTGTTTGGTCAAGGCAGAAGTAAGCTGTCCTGTAATTGAATTAGGAAAAACCCGAGAAGAGGCAGAAAAATATGCGCATAAGTTTATACAAGCTATACAAATTGCTGAAATAGAACCCTACCGAGCCGTAACCCACAACAAAGGAATAATGAATGGTATTGATGCGGTAGTATTAGCTACTGGAAACGACTTTAGAGCAGTAGAAGCTGGCGTACATGCTTTTGCTGCAAAAGAAGGGCGGTATAGAAGTTTAACTCATGCCAAAATTGAAAATGATGAGTTTAAGTTTTGGATTGAAATTCCCCTAGCTTTAGGAACCGTTGGTGGACTTACAAGTTTACACCCCTTAGTGAAATTAGCATTAGCCTTATTGCAGCACCCAAGCGCAGAAGAATTAATGAAAATTGTAGCAGTTGCCGGTTTAGCACAAAATTTTGGCGCTGTAAATTCACTAGTCACTACAGGTATTCAAGAAGGACACATGAAAATGCATCTTATGAATATTCTTAATCAATTTGAAGCTAATTTAGAGGAACGCAAACAAGCTATTGAACATTTTAAAACCAATACAGTCACTCATTCTTCTGTTGTAGATTTTCTACAATCCATAAGAAACTAGTATTTCAGTCTTTTAACGCCTAATTGACAAATAATTAAACATAATCCTAAATAAGATATTCTTATAGTAATCATTTAAGTAATTTATAACATCGATAGTTGTAATATGATTATTAATTTTTATAAATTTGAAGAAATTAGAATTAATCATATTTAAAATAAATAGTTATGGCTTTTGAATTACCAAAATTAGACTATGCGCACGACGCTTTAGAACCACATATTGATGCTAAAACAATGGAAATACACCACGGAAAGCATCACGCTGGATATACCAATAAATTGAATGCAGCCGTTGAAGGAACTGATTTAGAAGGAAAATCTATAGAAGACATTCTTCAGAATTTAGATTTATCTAATTCAGCGGTAAGAAACAATGGTGGTGGATTTTACAATCATCGTTTATTCTGGCAAGTAATGAGCCCAAAAGGAGGCGGGAAACCAAAAGGAAGTGTAGCTAAAGCTATTGATAATGCTTTTGGTTCGTTCGACAAATTTAAAGATGCTTTTTCTAAAGCAGCAGCTACTCAATTTGGGTCTGGTTGGGCTTGGCTTTGTGTTCATGAAGGTGGAAAAGTGGAAGTTTGTTCTACTCCAAACCAAGATAATCCAGTAATGCCAAACGTTAGTTGTGGTGGTACTCCAATCTTAGGTTTAGACGTATGGGAGCACGCTTATTACTTAAATTACCAAAACAGAAGACCTGATTATATTGAAGCTTTCTTTAATGTAATTAATTGGGATAAAGTAGAAGAATTATACAACGCAAATAAGTAATTAGTTTACTTATCATACAAAAAACAGCCTTGAATTTCAAGGCTGTTTTTTTTAAAGTAAAATGTAGCTTTCCTACTCCAATGCCTTAATTCCAGGCAAAGTTTTTCCTTCAAGCATTTCAAGCATAGCTCCTCCTCCTGTAGAGACATAGCTTACTTGTTGATCAAAACCAAACTTTTTAGCGGCAGAAACAGAGTCACCTCCCCCTACTAAAGAGAATGCTCCTTTAGCAGTAGCTTCAGCAATAGCTTCGCCTAAAGCAATGGTTCCATTGGCATAATTATCCATTTCAAAAACACCTAAAGGGCCGTTCCATAAAATAATTTTTGATTGAGCAATTACCTCGGCAAATTTATCTCTAGTTTCAGGACCAGCGTCTAAGCCCATTAAGCGATCTGGAATTGCATTAATTGCAACAACCTCATTTTCGCCTTCGTTAGAAAAATCTTTTGTAGCTACTGTATCTATTGGCAAGTGGATTTCAACATTATGTGCTTTTGCTTTTTCTATAATGCTTAAAGCTAATTCTTGTTTATCATCCTCTACTAAAGAAGTTCCTATTTTTCCGCCTTGTGCTTTAATAAAAGTAAAAGCCATTCCTCCACCAATAATCAGGTGATCTATTTTAGGTAAAATATTTTCTATCACTGTAATTTTAGAAGAAACCTTAGCTCCTCCAATTACGGCAGTTACAGGTTTTTCTTTAGAATTCAGAACTTTATCTAAACTTTCTACTTCTTTTTGAAGTAAGTAGCCCATGCATTTATCTTCAAAAAATTCAGCTACCACTGTGGTAGAGGCATGCGCTCTGTGAGCCGTTCCAAAAGCATCATTAACGTATATGTCACCTAATTTTGATAAAGCTTCAGCAAAATTTTTATCGCCTTGCTTTTCTTCTTTATGAAACCTAAGGTTTTCCAATAGTAAAATTTCCCCAGGTTGAAGAGCTTCGGCCATTTGTTCCGCATTATGACCAATACAATCTTCAGCAAATTTTACGCGCACACCAATTACATCGCTCACTGTATTAGCAATATGCTTCAATGAGTATTTCTCTTCTTTTCCTTCAGGTCTTCCTAGGTGAGACATCAAAACAGGCGCACCTCCGTCTTCTAAAACCTTAAGTATAGTGGGTTTAGCAGCTAAAATTCTACTTATATCAGTAACTTTTCGTTCTTCATTTAAAGGCACATTAAAATCCACACGGATAAGAGCTTGTTTTCCTTTAAAGTTAAAGTCATCTATTGTTTTCATAGTTGTTTTTTTTGCAATAATGAATTTCAAAAATAAGTATTTATTTGATAAATTCAGTTTAGAAAAGACTTTTATTAAGCCTTGAAATTTCATAAAAAACAAGTATTTTAGCCAAATGAAGTTTGAAGATATACCTGGTCTTTTTCACTTAAAAAACCACCTTAAAACAACAGTAGAACGAGGTAGAATTGCGCATGCGCAATTGTTTGTAGGTGAACACGGTTATGGAACTTTACCTACGGCCATTGCTTTTGCTAGTGAAATAATTAGCAGAAACCTTAGTGGTGAGGCCAAAAGAATATGCCAGAAAAAAATAGAAGAACTAAACCACCCCGATTTACATTTTGTTTATCCGGTCAACACCAATGAAGAAATTAAATCGAATCCTATTTCTAAAGATTTTTTGAAATACTGGCGAAAATTTGCTGTAGAACAACCTTATGGCGAGCTCTACCACTGGCTTAAAGAATTAGGTATTGAAAAAAAACAAGGTAACATTAATGTTAAAGAAGCAGCCGAAATAATGAAGGCTATTTCTCTAAAATCGTATGAAGGTACGGCCAAAGTTATGATTATTTGGTGCGCCGATAAAATGAATGCTGCCACCAGTAACAAGCTTTTAAAGCTTATTGAAGAACCCCCAGTGGACACCTATTTTATTTTAATTACCAATGCTGAAGATCAACTATTACAAACCATTAAATCTAGGTGTCAAAAAATTAGTTTTCCTCCACTAAGTGAAGAGCAAATAGCTACTCACTTACTCAATAATCACCAAATTGCTAAAGAAGAGGCTTTACAAATTGCTGCTCAATCTGATGGAAATTTAAGCAAGGCTTTAGAACTATTGGATAACAACTCAGATAATCAAATTTTTGAGCATCTTTTTATTACTTGGGTTAGAACCGCCTTTAGGGCCAAAGGAAATAAAAGTGTAGTTCAAGATTTGTCTCTTTGGGCTAATACACTGGCTAAGGAAAACAGAGAAACACAGATGCGATTTATTCATTTTAGTATTCAGTTTTTTAGACAAGCTTTGCTTCAAAACTATAAAGCTAACGAACTAGTATTTATGAAAATTTATGATGAAAAGTTCAAATTTGATAAATTTTCAGACTTCATTCATGGCAATAATATTCAACCTATTTTTGAAGCTCTTGAGGAAGCTCATTACCATATCCAAAGAAATGCTAATGCCAAAATAGTCTTCACCGATTTATCTATGCAACTTACACGATTAATTCATAAAAAGTAAATAAGGTAGTTTATTTTCTTAGACTTTATTAAAAATTCGATTTACTCCTTAATTAACTTCTTTCGCCAAACCTCTCTTTCTCTACTAGTGAGTTCTACAAAATAAACTCCCGATGAAAAATTAGTAACATCAATACTTTCTTGTTGATAATTGGGCTTTTGAAGGATTAATTTTCCTTGTAAATTAAAAACTTTTAACTCACTTGTTCCAATTTCTGAAGAGTAATTAACTTGAAAAGAAGTACTTGTAGGATTGGGATATAAACTTGTGTTGGTAAATTCTTCATTCGTTGATGAAAAAGTATCG
>SL_7KL_010_BRINEDRAFT_10000053_pt1 | contig 45330 bp, 34 predicted proteins | sample SodLak_010_BRINE_FD_10663 | JGI IMG/M metagenome (IMG submission 10663)
ATACAGTCCAGTCCAGTGATCCCCATTTCGGACATCACGGCCATCGGCTTGTTCCAGAACACCAGTGTCAATCTGCTCTCTAAGCCACGCCTGGTATCGCTGACGTTTCTCGGAGTCAGAGAGGAATTGGTAGTCGTCCGGATCTGGAGCGCGATTAATAGCCATCTGAGAGCCTAGGTTGAGCACGTCGAGATCCTCGACAGTCTCCCGAACGTCTCCTTTCAGTGATCGAAATCGCTTGTTGACATCAGACTCAAATTTGGCTCTGAGTGTCTTCGTTCTCGTCGGATCAGTAGTCGTCACAGTATGTGTTATGTTTTTGTTGGATGGCGCGATTGGGTAGTTGGAAGTCAGTGCAAACGTGCGACAAGAATAACAGCAGCAACAGTAATCGAGCTAACTACGTCAGTTGAAGACTGACTGTGTTAGGCAGCTTGCAAAGCAAGCGTGCTAACCTACAAGGTATCCTTTGGACGGCTCTGTAGGTTAGGACTCATCATCGTCGTCAGGCGATGTGTCGATCTCGACATCATCCCCATCGTCGACAGAATCAGGAGTCAGTGGCTCCTCGTACATCTCCTCGAATTGGGCCCGAACTTCATCATCGTACTCATGCTCTTCTAACGACGAGACGTTTTGTGAAGTGTTATCAGCCCTCTCTGGGAGTCCAATCATCTGTCGCATCTCGTCCGGCTCGACGATTTCAGTTGCATCACCACCACTGGCATCCTGTAGTCCTTTCGCAAACGTCGCGAAGTCGTCTGCAGAGAAGTCGTCTCGTTCGAGTGGATTCTCTTCTTGATCCTCTTCGATCTTCAACTGTACAGTCGAAGCTACATCCTCACCGTAGCCGAGTTCCTTCGCTTTCTCCTGGAGTAGAGGAGTAAACGTGTTCTGCAATCGACGACGTTTCGCCTTGACACGTCGCTCGTACTGAGGAGACTGTTCGCTGGTGATGTCGCGATTGATCTCTCCAGCAAACCCGAGTTTGTACTTCGGAATCGGCATTGCCGAGACGATCTCTTCGACGTACCAGTCAAGTAGATCCCTGACTTCGGGAACCTCTCCCTCGATCCGATCAACGGAGACATCACCAGGCACGAAGTCCTTCTGATTAGTGCTCCAGTTGCCCTCCTTGTGTTCGTCCCGGTAGTTCTTCATCTCCTCTTCGGGCCAGATGCCGGCTCGAGGGTTCTCAGCGTCTCCGTTAGGCTCCCCAAGTCCGAACACCCACAATGGGTATCCTTTGGAGTGGACTGCCTCACTGACGTCGTCCAACATCTGGTAGAGCTCATCAATCTCACTGGAGACGGGTGCGATCGACGAGTTGCCAAAGATCTCCGATGTATCAGGATCATTGACGAGTTTGATAATGTCGTTTTGACTCAGGTAGACTGTTTCACGGTTGAATGGGCCGGCGAGTGCTCCATCACCCCATTGCCCATATGCTGCTGCCTCATCTCGCCTCGTCGTTTTGACACCGTTGACATTCGTATCGGATGGGCGGATGAGTATTGCCTGACTGTCGTATGTGTAGGCCTCGACAGTGCTAGGATTGATCAGACGGAAGCCCCATATTGCGTCCTCATCCTCCTTTTGACGGACGATTTCTGCCATCGCAGTCCCCCGAATCTGCTCCTGGATTATCGTCCCAATTAGAATCTCGGAGAAATCACGGTGTGATTCGCCACCGACTATGGCACAGTTGGACAACCAGTTTTCGAGATCCTGTTGGAGATCTTCATCATCGGCCTCGACACGGTGTCCAGGTGCAGTAACATCGTCAGCAAAGGTGTTGATTGAAACTCGAACCAGTGGACAGAGCTCGTACTGATCTCTGTAGTGCTCCAGATCGCCCTGATTGGGCCCGATTCGGTGGATGTCACCTTTGATTGAGTAGTGGGCGTACTGTCCTGTGTTAGAGCGCGACTGTACATCTGGCTCCCCGTTGTTGAGGACAGCCTCACTCAGTCGAGTCGTACCGTTTAAAATTGTATCTCGTAAACTCATACTAATGTAAGAATATTGAAATGAACTAGTAGGAATAGAAACCGTATCCACCGTTGTCAGAAACTGATTCGATCGTAAGTCCCCACACAGCCAGACTCAGAGCATCAACAAGATCGGGAGATCGGCCCATTTTATCCGACTTCTTCAAATCCGACTTGGGTGTCGCTGTCCAGGAGTACGAGCTCCTCGTCGACTTCTCCTCGAACTCGATATGTCGGGCAGCACCACGGAGCTCTGATGCGAGATCACTGGATGTTGGAATCGCCCCGTCGTCCAACCACTCACCTAGTTTCCCAAGGGCTTCCGTCCGCTTGTTGTAGTACTTCGAGGGCTCTCTGGCATTGGATCCAGCTTTGAACCGAGTCACATCATACTCAGTGGACAGTTCGTCAGCAACACCGGATCCCTCTCCAACTGCATCGATAATTATTGGGACATCAGTGTCACCAAACGCGTCTCTCAGAAGTCGTTTATTGATCCGATGATCTCCCGGCGACTCTTTGTCGACGAGGATATCGGCTCGTTGTGGTGTCACACCTATGACGACTGTTCTGTCGTCGCCTCCACGGGCGATGTCGGCCCCGAATGCATTGTATGTGGGTGTGTAACTGGCATTGATACCCTCCCAACGGGCTTCTGATTCGGCTACATCTTCGACATAAAATGGACGGACTGCCTCTGTTCCATCATCAGGTATGGCTCCAAGACGACGTCGAACCCACCGCTCATCCAACCCAGATACAGTTGGACGGAGGATTCCGTCCTCGTCTATTCTAACTTGCGACATTGTCTCGTCGACACCGGGGAAATCAGTACGATTCCACAATTCGTAGTCTTCCTCGAGTTGATCGAGTCCGACAAGGCCTGGTATCATCTCACCGTTGTCGAGTCCAGCCTGAATCCGGACGTTGTTGGAGTCAAACGAGGAGAAATTGATCGTCTTGTAGTTCTCATCGGTGAGGAGCTCGTACATCGAATTCGCTTCCGATCGAGGTGGGTTTCCAATGACGAGGAAGTGATCGTTGCTATCAGTGACAGAGGAGCGTGCTGACTCAATCACAGCCTGGCCGACGTCGGGTTTGTCGGCCTCGTCGACGATGACGAGCATCTTTTCAGCGTGACGTCCCTCCAGTGACTCTGGATGAGTCGAACTGATAGCGCGGAAGGCTTTGCTCGGATGTTCTTCAAACTCGATCCGGGGTTGTGCCTCCTTGACTTGGCCAGGTAGGGGGAAACCAGACTCCCGAGCCTGCTTCAACATAGCCTTCATCTCGCTCCAGACAGTCGACTCCATCTGAGAGTAGGATCCCGAAGTCATCATCACGGAGCCACTTGGGTTGCAATAGAGAAAGGCGAGATTGAGGATCGCAACGGCGTAAGACTTCCCGACACCGTTCCCACTGCAGACGACGGTGTTCTTGTTCTTCGTGACTTGTCGAAGAATCCGTTTCTGTGTATCGGCGAGTTCGATCCCGAGAACGCGCTCTGCGAAAGCGATGTATCTGTCTTCACCTTCGACGAAGTCAGCTAGTGGGTGAGGATTCGACGACATTTCAGTTGCGACAGTGTGATAATTGACAGAAAATTGATACACCCAATAGTCTGGAAGTAGTGTGCGAATCCGAGTGTATGGGGTGCGCTAGTTGATTCTATTGCAAATCAAAGACACTTGCAAAGTGGTGTGTGTCCGAGCCGATAGTCGACTACTCAGATCGAGATTCGGTACTATTACTGGCTTCAGAAACAGCCTCCATCCAGCCCTCAGATGCCTCTGCTTTACGAATCTCTGGGCCCTCTTTGAGGAGGCCGAGTTTCTCCAATTCGGACGTCGTATCGCGCATAATTCGGGAGTACACTTTGTTGATACGATCGGTACCCTCCGAATCGTCAATCAGATCATGTTCGATGATGTACTCATTGGCACGATATCGCTTGATGACGTCCAGTGCTACCTGCTCGATCGACGCCCGTTCGTAGGCTCCGATCTCAGCACCCTCTGGGAACCGATCAAGGAGATCAGTGGCGATCTCAACGAGCATCTTCATTTCCGAATCGGACAGACTCTTTCGGATTTTACTTTTCTCGCGGTACATCCCGTGTTTTACTGCGTTTGAGTTATCTTTTGGAGCAACCATAATAGTGAGATAGAGCGTCGTCGACGTCGTCGGCTGTGACTACATCGTGATCCTCGTGGAAACGATCGAGTGCCTCCTGGGATCCGAATACTCTGCGGGTTGTGCGACAATAGACAAATGGTATTTTGGACGGTATCATCAGTAGTCGACGTGGATTTTCGTCCGTTTTGTTCTCGGATGGAGGCCCTCTATGTCCGAGACACAGTCGGCACATAGTGTGGTTAGGTTGCGTACTTCACCGTCGATGTTGGGATCGATTGTGTGGAACGTAAGATCATCGTCCGCTCCACATGAGACACAGTTATCCCCGTCTCGAGCCCGGACTTTGACTTCTAAGTCGTCGTCATAGTTTTGTTGACTGTGCTCCTCTTGTGCAGCATCACAGTGGGCCTGGTGAGCTCCGAGTCCTCGTTTGTCGAAGTATTCTCCACAGTACTCGCACTGTACCTCAGTCATCGTCGTCACCGACTATGGCGAGACGAGTCTGGGTGTCCACCATTGCGATCCCGACGTCGTCATCGTCGAAGGCATCCTCGAGCGACTCTTCGTCGTACTCTACCTGTGTCGAGACGTACGAGGTATCATCCTGATCCAACTCGTCGACTGACTCGACGATCGAACCGGCAACTGTCTCAGCAACACTCAGTTTGGCTACCGATACACTATCGAAGACAGAGAGATCTAGTGGGACGCAAACTTCGTACGTGTTAATTTTGAATGCGGAGAGTGGTTCTCTGGCACCGACATCGGAGGGATCCTGAGCCATCGTCTGTACCTACTATAGGGCTTCCAGAGTCGTTACAATTCGGCCCGGTTGACGGTAAAATAAAGCGCAGTAGGAGTCGGCGAGATCTCAGTTACTACTCAGCCAGATCGTCGTACTTCTCAAGGACTAAATCAAAGTACTCGTCCGTCATTCGGCGTGGATTTTGGACTTGATAGAAATCGTCAAGGATGAAAGCAGTCTGTTCTCGATCGAGTCCGTACGCATGGAACGCACCAGCATCAAGCTCAGCCTGTATTCGCTCTCGTTCATCTGGATCTGTCGCAGCTTCTATGTCGAGTCGATCGCGCATCTCAGCGAACGCATCACCGTAGCAGTTAAGCTTTGCAGCGCGCGTCCAGATATGTTCGAACCAGTCGTCACCTTCGGTGAGTCTGGGAACCTGTGATTCCTTGATTTTATACTTCACAATATGTGTGTCTACTTTCGTCCTCATTAGGTAGTCAAACGGGATACTATTTAACAATCCAACCAACACGAGCAGAGATCTGTCGTCAAATATCTTATCATAAACAGAATGGAGTGGTGAGCTCTCTAAGTTCTCTTCTTTCGGATTAAACTCGTATGGACGTATTGTGTGTAAGGTATTGGTACATACAACACCCTCTGGAATTACAGAAGCAATAATCGTCCTCTCATTTTTTGCTCGTGCGATATCGCGGAAGACGATACGGTTTTCTGTACAGTCAAGCAATACATCACTCTCTGACAGTTTCTCACCACGGTGCTTCTCAAGTAGTTCGTTAACAAAGCCAACCTGAGATCCGTCCCCATCAAATGCATCATACAGCGCCCGTTTGAGTTTCCGAAGATTCTTTTCTCGAATCCTACGTTTCGCACTCACATCTGGATCAACATCTTCCTCAACACTCCAGAACTCTGGGGGCTCTATATCCACAAATGAGGGATCATAATTGAACTGATATATATTACCTCCACCGTACACAGGATAATCACCGAGTTGTGGATCCTCTACAAATCTATCTGTATCGCTGGTACGGTGTAATTCTGCGTATGGTTGTGCGTACCATCCACCTTCTGATTTATCACTTATTGGTGGATGTTCAACTATTGTGCTCAAAATACCCACTTCTTTTTGAGACTGGAGATGTGGAAATATGTTTGCCTCAGGAGAATAATCTTCCATAACCTTCCGAGGAATATTCAGCGCAATTTCATCAAAGTCTTGTAGAGCCTGCATTCCAACTTGCTTAAAAATACCACGAAGATATTCAGTTTCTCCACTATTTTTAAACGTTATCACTCCAAAATTATACATACTTGCAATCTCAGAAAATGTACCCCGATTTTCAAAAGTAATTAAATTTTGAATACTAGTCTTATCAAGCATGTGTTTTCTGAGATCTTTTGTTGACGCCCCATTGAAAATTCCAGCCGGAAGTACCTGAGCAACATAACCATCGTCTTTTGCTAGTTGGAAGATACGTTCAAGGAATAGTGCGGACAAATCATTTTCAGTTCCCTGAGTTTGTCCACCAACTGATGGTGTCTGCATCGAATATGTACTTGAGTTATGGAAATACTGAGAAACAATTTCAATTTCATGTCTATATGATTCCCAACCATCAGATATCTTGTCATTTTCCAAGAGTTCTATTTGTCTTTCTTCCTTCTTTTCTGGTAACAACGCAGGAAACTCTTCATCGTATCTGACGAAGAAATCATCGCGTGTTGGACGCAACCGATCCCACGGTGGGTTTCCAATAATGACGTCAAAACCATCATCAGAATAAACCTCAGCAAACTCTAGCACCCAATGGAAAGGTGTGTAATTATCTAAATCGTCATCAGTAACACCGTCCACAATATCTCGGAAGTCCGAAAGGATTTCGTCATCTAACTCTTCACGATACTCTCGGAGCAACGAAAGAGCGTTCTGTCGATGTTTCTCGGCCTTATCAGGGAATGCTTTATATACCTCGTGAAGTTCAATCTGCTCAATAACATCTTCGTACCTAGAACGGACACTGTTCTCATTCCACTGTTCGAACGTCGCTATGCCGTCTTCTGTTTCTTCTGGGAAACCTACATAGCCGATCAAAGAATTACCCTGTCGAAGATTGAACGTGATATTTGGGAGAGCTAAATCTTCGTGATTTAAGTCGTCAATATCCTCCTCTTTAAGTTCCGAAACGATAGAGAGCCACAGACGGAGTTTGCCGATCTCAACAGCAGGCTCCATGATATCCACCCCATAGATGTTGTTCTGTACTGTGGTTTGTTTCATCCGATGTCGGCTGGGATATTGTTCAGTACGCTTCCACATTTCCTGACGAATATTGGTAATCTCCTCAACCACAGACGTCAAGAAGTGTCCCGAACCCATCGACGGATCCACCACATAGAAATTATCGATGTCTCCGAGCAATTTTGTTATTAAGTCTGTCGATTGAGGCAGTGATTCGATGAGATCATAGATTGTCTCGTAGTTCTCTACCTCTGCCTCTGGCCAACCCCGATCCTCTATGAGTATCCGTTCGAACCTTTCTCGTATTGCAGGACGAACTGTCCGCTCTGCGCTGAACCGTGTTATCTCTTTCGGTGTGTAGTAAGCACCAAGATCAGCATTCTGATCGCCCGGATCTGTCGTGAGATAATTGATTGTCTTCTCGAATACCGAACCGAGGACAGATGGATCGATATCTGTAGGGCCTCCATCCGCGGAGAAATGATATCTCTCCAACAGATTAATTATTGACTTCAGAACAGTATCGTGGATGTCGAATTGACGCTCGTCGACATCCGACTCTGTGCTGAGTTCGGGCCGGAAAAGTCCACCATTGAGATATGGGATATCTTCATACAGTTCAATTGTATCCCTCCGAGTGTCCGGCTTGACGTTCATTACATCGTAAAATAGTGGATCAAGGAACGATTTATACATTGTTTGGGCATGCATTCCTTCCTCATAGGCTTCCACAATCGTCTGGAGCAAGTCGGGGCGGACGATTCGCTTGTCCTCCAGGAATTTGATGAAAATAAGCCGATTCATCAGCTCGACTGAGAACAATCTCGTGTCGTCACCATCTGCATCGTCGGGGGCGATAACACCTTCTCCAACAAGGCTTCGAGCTCGGCGTTCTTCACTTACGTCACCATCATTGACTCCAAACACATAGCGGATATAGTCGTCATAAAATTCGTCGGTGATTGCTTCCTGTTTCTGTTTTAGAACATCTCTGGCGTCGTCGATAATCGATCGGAAGTTATCGAAGTCAAACGTCTGGATGAATTCTGCAACGAGTTCTCGCTCCTCATCACTGACAGCTTCAATCGGTGACTCCGTACCAGTTACTTGGTTTTCGAACAGAGTAAGAAAGACAGGTTGGAGATCGACATCGGTAACTGTAGTGTGTGTATACGAGTCAGGATCGTACCGGATGAAGATCCATCTGAGGCCGTCAGTAGCAAAACCAAAGTCGGATTCGAACTCACGCTGGCTCAACCAAGACTTGACTTGATCCACACCATGCCCACGGTTTTCGAGTCGTTTCTTCAGTGGTTCCGCCTCAATGAGTAAACGGCTAGAGTCGACGCTATCGATATCTCGGAGTGAAACAGCGTAGTCAGCTTGCTCCCCCCGTGTAGACGAAAAGTCACCAGCCTCAGTGCCGTAGTTATCATACCCCAGTGCCTCGAATAACGGCTCAATCACCCTCGATTGGGTGGTAGGTTCGGGATCGAGTCGATCGCGAGTAAAATCAGAACGCAGGGTATACTCCCCTCTCCCCCGAGTAAAAACGTTTTCAAGAATGTCGTCGTCAATTTGATCCCGTAACAATCGAATGGAATCATCGATCGTCTCGATAATACGATCCTCAGCCTCTGAACTTACCTCAGTGTCAAACTCATCGAAATTAAACTCTGTCTGGGTATCGCTCGTCGACATTTGGCCCGACTTACGGCTCTACTGATAAGAATGTATGCTAAATAGGAGCAGAGAATTGTATAACGTCGTATAATTAATTATTGTAAGTTATGTCTATGGAAAATGATAAATAGATATGATCAATTGGTTGAGACATGTCTAAAGATGATAAAAATGATTCAGTTTCTTTCAAACAGTCTATACTTGAGTATTTTAATACCTCAAGCATCGGTTTGATTATTGGTTCGTCTATCGTTATTTTAGGCTCATTTTTGAACTGGATCGAGAATCCACTTGTAGCAACAACAGGGATCGGCATTGGATTGGGATATATTACAATATTTATTTCAGTTGTCGTATTATTATTGTCTTATTTAAATAAATACGAAAATAAGAGGATGATACTATCATTCTTGTCTGGCATGGGTTTGTTACTAGTAGCCTTAGCTGCTATTTTGATAATACTCACAGATCCACAGGCAAGAATCGGAGGTGGACTTTATCTCACGCTTGTTGGTGCGATAGTTGTAGCCGTTTATGCTGTAAAAGAATATGCAAATCTTACTTCACGAAAAAGGGCAGCGACTCTAGCTGCTGGAACAATATTTCTAATTCTACTTGCTCCAGGGATAGTCGTTTCTGGAGAGGTTATTTATGAATATCAAAAGCTTCAGGCTGAGCAAGATCTTAGGGCATTAGAGATCAATCAAGTAAGCTCATACAATATGGTGGAGAGGAATACATCCGTTGCTGAAATCGAATTTACAAACCCAACAAGTAGTGAAATATCCGTCAGGGTTGGTTTCGCCTCCAATATACCAATGTATAGTGCAGAAGTTTATCAAATTCCTCCTGAACAAACAAAAATTGTTGAAATTGAAGAAGATAGTGAAACGATGATCAGAGTGGCAGATATTGAAAGAGGCTATGAGCATCGAGTAGAATGTAATTTTAGAGAAATAGGATATGGTGACAATGGTGAACTTGGATTTAGGTTTACGTATGACTGTTCTCCTGGGCCCGGAAGTCTAGCAATTTTGCCCGCTCATGAGTATTATGATCCGGATCAAACGGAATATTAGAAATATAGTGTAGAAAATGGGGGTTTGTTCAGAAGGGTATTACTTATCAGGATCTTTACATAGTCAGTTTGTGTTTTAGAATAAATTGGACAAGTGTAAACTTATTACCAGTTTTGGTGTACCGTATTATGTCTCGATCGACGGTGCTCAGTCTACCAGGACAGGTGTCGACGTCGAGCTCGACGAGTGGTAGTGTCTCGATCGACGAGTGTCTCAGTTGGATCGGACACCGATCATTGTAGGATCAGACATAGACAGCTGTCAGTGGGCCTCTATGTAGTGTTGAACGGGTACTGAGGTACAGTTGAAAGGATACCAATCAGGTTGGACTGTAACCTATGTCTACTGTCTACTCTACTTAGGTTAGCACCACTACACCACAACTGTGACGACTGCTGTGTAGTCCGACATAACATAATGTATAGTATAACATAACATAATGTATAGTACAACATAACCTATGTCTAGTCGGACTTATACTATTACTAAACGACAGAGAACCCCCATCACAACAACCCTTACCGGTTTTTGGAGAGCAACTGGTATAAACATGTCGGGGAGACTTACAATCAGTGCAAGATGACATGATTTGAGTCCTCGATCGAGGATCTGAGTCATCCCACCAACATAGAAATCCAATCTGAGCAGCCTCTCGTCCGTCTCACAGGATCGCAGCGAGTTACGAGAGGCATTGGACGTCTGAGCAAACAAAGCTCTCTGTGGAGCTCACAGGGGCTTCTATGTCGAAGCTACCACAGTACTACCGATCATATAGATCGATTGCAGTGTGGTAGGATTCCACAGGAAGCTCTCTAAGCGACGTCTGTGGTGCCAGACGATGGATCCCCTCACCGACACCGAAGATTGCTCAGTGGAGCCCACAGGGCCCTGTATCGGATATTAGTGGTGACTCAATGAGGGGTTATCGGGCTGACGTCGTCATCAGCACGGACTGTAGCCACACTCAAGACAGATCGAGCAGCCTTCCGATGGTATCATTTTCATTTCGCCACAATCTGGACATTCGTACACTTTTGATGCCATTGCGACAATACTAGTTTATATAATTATTCTGATAGTAACGGTGATCTGATTGGAGATGGATCATCGACATTGTAGACGTGGATCGGATCACGATCGTCACAGACGTATGTGCTACCACAGCCACCACAGATATCAGTTATGTCTAATGCGACACAGACTACTGTGATATCCCAGATGGTACAGATAACGTCGACACACACCACTTTGCAAGTGTCTTTGATTTGCAGTAGAATCAACTAGCGCACCCCATACACCACGTAATTGTCGACGTTTAGAGCCACGATCGGGCAATACCATTGGGTTAGACAAAAAAAACCACTGTGCCGGCTCCACGTCAGAGCCTATCTGGGCTCGATCAGAGCAAGCGAGGTACCCAATCCTTGTCGACATCAATACGTCGGATACACCGATCGGCGACACAATGTGGGGCCCGACGTCGATCGTGGTACCATTACAGTAGATAGAGTGTCTTATTTAGACTTGTAGTACCCTGATTTGGCAAATATTACGAGTAATAGGACTACTAAATGAGATAACAAAAAAGATAGCGAAAAGTGAGATCTGAACAGTGGTTTCGACACTCTAACCCCTGGGGTTGGAGGCATCAGTATGGGTGTCCACATCGTTTTTATGTTGGATCAGACACTACTCTATTACGTAATAGAGTAGTACATATGTCGGTGTCGAGAGATCCTCGTTACTTCGGATTTTGAATTTACTGAATTACGAAATTGGGTTGTTAGTTGATTTTGATTCGAGATTTGACATTTCAGAGGGGAGACAGAGACACTATCCTTAGACACCCGATTTCAATTTCATTTAAATAGGATGTTTCACACTATTCGGAGGTGAAATAATGTCAAAATAGGAGCAAATTGGTGCCAACTCAAAGCCGACTCAGCACCAATCCAACTTACTTAGACTCAGTCGGAGCCGACTCATCGGCCTCAGTCGGAGCAGACGTATCAGCATCCCCCGTCGACGTGTCAGAGACAGCATCAATACCTAATCGGGCACGGAGTGCTTTGCGTCCGATCTCGTCGAAAATAATCCCCAGTGAAATACCGAACCAAAACTCGATAGACGACAGTAGCTCAATCATGTGCGACAAGTCGGCGGGATCCTATAGTAGGGTTGGATCGGACGTATCTGTTTGGGGGTTGCGACGATACTATTGATCCTTTATAAGCAACTGGTAGACTACCGATAGGATAGAGGCGGAACGAAGACGGGCATCATTCGTCTCCGAAGTATGTCGCAAATGTCAGTAATCGAACAACCACCAACAAATTTTGAAGAAAATCCAGGCCTCGATAGCTCTGAGATCGTTGAGGAGGGCCTGTTTACGATCCCATCGTGTCTCGTCGATCAGACGGTGTGGTACTGTTTCGTCGTCGACGAGTCTGGCGACACCGTTGACAAGATACCAGCTGCACCAACTCCCGATCCAACATATATCGACGGCTTCGATCCCGACGACGAGCACCTCGTCGACTTCGCCACAGCGTTCAGTGCTGTGCGACAGTCACAACAACTCTACGGCGACAGAGGGCTCTCTGGGATCATGCTCTCACTAGGCAGTTGCGACGTCGGCATCATCGACATCGACGACTGTATTGATGAGGACGGACAGCTGAGTGAGTTGGCAGCGACTGTAGTGGACGGACTCAGTAACACGATGTGGGAGGTTAGCCCCAGTGGTAGTGGACTACACGGATATGTGAGAGATACACAGGGCCTCGACGAGGACTACGTCAAAAAGCAAAATGATGCTCTTGAGATCTACCAAGATCGTGGGGTGACTTTCACCGGACGCAAGGTAGTCGGGACGTCTGCCTCGATTGTTGAGTGTGATGGGCTGCTCCGATCCTACCAGCGCCTATACAACGACAAACGATCCGAGTCGTCGTCTGGATCTCAGTCCGGATCGACGAGCTCTAGATCGTCGACGAACAATGGACAGATGGGTACAGCCCAAGAGGCAGGGCTCGGCACCGAAGAGTTCCGGCAAGCCCTCCGTGCCGAAAAGAGCGACTTGTCTGATCGACAAATAGAGGTAATAGAGGCGATGTGTCGCTACGACGATGACGCCTGGGAGCTCTGGCACGAGGGCCACAGTGCGTCCTCAGCCAGCAGAGACAAGAGTAAAAACGATATGTCGTTGGTGGGTAAATTGGCTTGGTGGGGCCGTGAGGCAGATATGTTCGATTTTGAGTTGGATCAGTCGGAGATAGAGGAGTGCTTTTTGTTGTCGGCACTAGGGAATCGCCGTAAGATCCGACAACGTCCCGGTAAAGTCTCACTGACGGCGTACAACGCAATCCACTACGACGGGTAGTGGGCGATTTTGCTTTTATATACTGCTACTAGACTACAGATAAGATGAAGCGGGGGAGGACGGTGCTGCTCCCAAATGTCGCAATGAGTACAGATGTCGAATTTGAAACTCGAGAATTGAGTAAAAAAGAACAGGCGCATGAGTTGGTGTCCCACCTCAACACAATCACGGTGCCTGAAAATATGCAGGTGTTGACTGATAACTACGACGACGTGTTTCGATGTAAACACTTGGAAACTGAGAACGCATTTGGCATCATAATGAGCCTCAAAACGTCGTTCCTAATCGAAGAAGTCGATCGGATGGGACGCCCGACTGATTGGCAACTCACCGATCGATGTCAGGATCTAATGCAGTATCAGGAGCAACACGGACTCTATTTTGGCGATCGAGCCACCAATGTAATCCACTCTGTTGGCGACACGGTTTGGGAGCTCCCTGATCGCGATGTCGGCCCATGGATGGCCCGTGAGTTGGATCTCAACTTGGAGGGACGTAAATTGGGGCTGCTGAGAGATGTTGGCATCATCGAGGTTGTCGACAATCCCCCTGGTGTACCCAATACCTGGATCATTACGGAGCGATTTGAGTCAAAACGTCGGGCCCTAATGGAGTATGTCGATGAGTGATACCCGATTCGTCGTCGGCGTCCTCGTCGGAGTCCTATCAATGGCTCTCTCACCAGCATTGGGAGCCTTTGTCGTCGGCTTCACGGTTTTTGTTTTTTTGTTGAACTGAGCTAACCAACAAATACCCTGTTTTGGTTGGATTGTTGGTTAGCACGCTTGCGAGGCAAGCTGTCTAACCACCGACTGTGTCGATCAGTCGGCCCTTTTGTCGCAATGGATCTGACGCAGTCTTTTGATATAATAGATGATGAGTGGCAACTCGACGATGGCCAACAGGTACGATACGAGTTGGACGACGATGAGATCGAGCACGCCCGCACGTGGGCGAGAATAAGACACGAGTCGTACGCAAGTGGTGAGACGACGGACGAGGACTGGGCGGGCGACTCTCTGGGATCTATGGCCCGTGGCGTCGCCGTCGAGCTGGTGATGGCACTACTGTACACTGAGTGTGAGTTCGACACCTATGTGGGCGCGGACGGTGATGGGGGTGTCGACGGACAGCTACCGATCGACGGTGATGTCCTCGACGTCGACATCAAGTCGTCGACTGTGGATCAGCGCGACGTCCCCTACGACGTTGAGCTCCTCGTCGCCAAACACCACATCGACAATCGTGACACCCCACCAGTCTTTGCCAGTGGGTATGTCGCTGAGGATATGTCGGAGGTGAGACTACGAGGCTACGTCCGGACGGAGGACTTCGTCGGTGGTGCCGACATCAAGGACGCCTACTCTGGCTCGCACCAGAATTACGCGCTCTCTGTCGACGATCTGGATCCCATGCCCGAGCCGACAGAGGATCTTGGAGAGTATGATAGTGCAGAGATCGTTTGGATATGAGTTAGCTTCCTTCTTTTTTAATTAATTTTCCGTAGGACAACACACTAACCCACAGTCTGATTATTTTGGGTTAGTCAATTACACCAAAATCAAGCCATAGGAGAGTCTCTCCCAAATCTTAAGTCGGGGCCGATGTAACGGATAGAGTAGACACTAACTAAAATAAATTGAAACGTCGCACCGTGGTGGTGGCACACCACGAGAACGACGGACAACAAACCACAACCTCAACTGTGTGATTAGTAGTTGTGTGGGGTGTAACATAAGGTTTGTTGTCCTTGTGAGTTGCGACGCTACCATTGGTGTCTGTGATACACAATGACAACCAAAACTAAAAAATTAGACGAGAGAATCACAAAGCTGGAAGAAATAGTCTCTGATCAGTCAGAGACGATCGAGTATCTCAAAACTGAAAGCTACCCAAAAGCAGTAGTAGAGAGAGTCCTGTTAGAGTACGGATTGGGTGTTGATACTGTCGACAAAATACTAAATGATATCCAAGACGTGACTGATCGCGCCGGGGGTAACGACGATGAGTAATCTCGAGCAGCACGTAGACGAATTGCAGTCCACTGTGCAACACCTTGTCAAAAAAGACAAATCGAAAGATAAGATAATTGAGGAGCTACAGTCAAAAGTCGCTGATCAATCGGAGATGATTGCGGATCAGTCAGAGACGATCGAGGATCTCGAGTCCAAAGTCGACGAGCTAGAGTCCGACAGAGAGCTCGATAGACGAGAGCGCGCTGAGGATCGCAAACGACTATCAAAAGTAGAGGATACGATCGAGGAGGACAACTTCGGGGACGATACCCAAGGGGTTGCAACTGACGATCTAACTCCAATCGAACAGATTGCACTGAGTAACGATGTCGAGGGCATAACTAGCTCCGCCTCAATCCAGCGAGCCGTGAGTATTTTTAAAAATCTGAAAAAATGGGGGAAGAAGACTCCCAAAGGGATCGTACTCCGTCCAGCTGATAAACCACTCAGCCTACTCGAGGCAGATCGCGACGAGGATCTCGCCTGGAAGCAGTACTACCGTGCAGTCAAACAAATCGAGAAATTATCGAAGGGAGCAGCGACGTTCTTCGACAGCGATCGCCACGGTAAGATGTTGGTGCTCCACGCGCAGTCCGATGTCTATGATCGAGTCACTGGTGGTACTCTGACACCGTCGTCAGCTAGCGCGACAGTATGAGTGTCAGTGAGAGCCCGTAACGCCCGACAAACCTCGGCCGGTTCGAAATAACCACACCGAAGCGATGTGAAAGCAACTAAACATTAGCAACAGGTATGGGAGAGATCTGTCACGCGTATAAGTAGTAGTATAGTAGTATAGAGACAGTTGTAGTTGATTGGGTTATGACGACGGTGTCAGTGAGGCCTCGTCTATTACAACTGGAGCCGTCACAGGTTATTTGTAGTAGGTATGTGATGTACGTGATGATGAGTACGTCACAGACGACACAGACACCACGGATCGCCTTTTATAACGCAAAAGGTGGAACCGGCAAGACAACTGTCGCAATCAACGTAGCAGGCGCGTTAGCCGAGCGTGGGGCATCTGTCGGTTTTATTGATCTCGATCCACAAGGTAACGCGACAGAGGGACTCGGACTAGCTGATGTTTATGATGACGAGCCACCATCACTATTTGATACACTACTCAACATCGAGGAGTACACTCACAATCTAGTCCATCACCACCATGAGTTCGATGTCGTCCCCAGCAACGTCGACATGTTGTCGATCGAGCGAGAGCTGGTGATCGATCACTATGAGGGCGATTTTGCAACCGGATATCTCGATCTACTACTCTCTGATTTAGAGGATGATTTCGGGTGGCATTACGTCATCATTGACGCACCACCATTTTTCGGCGTATTAACCGACAATGTCCTCTATGCATCACAAAACGTCATTATCCCGTCTCTAGCCGAGTCGACTTCGCAGCGAGCAATCGAGCTCCTGTTGGATCAGATAGAGCTGATCGAAAACGAGCACGGTATCATCGTTGATGAGATCGCAGCTGTCGCTAACCGAGTCGAGACGAACAACGAGGCCGAAAAAATGAAAGAGTGGTTCAGAACTGCGTTTCCAGACGTCCCTGTTTTCGAGATCAGAAAACGTGTAGCGCTCCAACGAGCACACTCTTCGGGAGTATCAATATTCCAACACGATGAGTCAAGCGATATGGAGGATGTGTTTATGGATATCGCTGGTGCTATTGTCGATCACTTCGATGGGGGTATCTCAGATGACTGAGGATCGTGCTGAGAGGATCAGTGAGCGACGATCGAAGCGGAAGCGTCGCGATGATCACGATGGAAAAGAAGACGTGTCACAGACGACACAGACGCCTGTGGAGTCACAGACAAAATCAGAGTCTATTACAAACCGTAATCACTCTACGTTTTACCTCCGCGATGATTTGATGAAAGAATTGCGACAAACAAGAAAGCAACTAGAGTTAGATGTAGAGATCGAGTATGGTATCGAGCTCGAGAAAAACAGACACATCCGTCCCCTACTACTCTACCTCGGGGCTCAACAGGTACAGGATATGGATGCGACAGATATCATTGATCTCCTCAACACCACAGACGTCCTTGATGATGTGGATATCAGTGACGTCACAGATGGTAGTAGTAGCTAAAAATAAACCAACACCACATGTGACGACTACAATCGAGACTGATTAGGTGCCTCTGCTATGTGCCCAACGTAGCGTCATCGACACTTCGTAATATATTACTTGATATCTTTCCGATCAAAATCAAGCGATTCTTCGTCGTGGAGTGCGTTGATTAGTTTTTCCAGACGTTTGCGAATATTTAGTATTTTCTTGGATATTCCAACATTTGCATCGTCTTCTTCACGCCCGAACATGAATTCGTGCGAGATATCCACGTTATTTTTGTTACTCATTATCGCTTCTTCGAGTTTATTAACAAGATCTTCGAGTTCTCTGACACGTGTCCGGAGTCGGTGATACACGATTCCAACCAGTGTCATAATTGCACCAATAAGAACCGAAAATATCGCCGTTATTATACTTAATAATATTTCCTGTGTAATCTCAAACATATTCCGTTTTATAACAAACGTGTGTTACGTAGGGCTGCTCTCTGCGTCGATACGAGTTCTGTGTCTATCCTCCCACTAATATCGAAGTCGATCGAGGCTGTCTCTCCACTCCCAAGTGCGTACTGTACCTCCTCGACTTGGCCATATGCGTCCTGATACTGCGCACCATTTACCGTACTACTGAAATCCACAGTGTTGCCATCATTGATGACTTCGTCTGGATCCGAGTCATCATTGAAACGTAGATACATCACCAAATCGTACGGGTTAAAATCAGTCGTGAGTAGATCGGTGTACATGTACGTCCGGATCGTTTCCTCGTCGAGCCAGTACTCTGGCCCCTCGTGGTAAAAGATCCGGACGTCGTCGATCCCACCTTTGTATGGGTGCTCTTTGTTGGCGTCACAACCGAGGTAGTATGTAGCATCGTTTTTATTGACGAGACTGTTCAGGACATCGTTGTCCTGCAACACCTGGACACCGTCGACAAACGCACGACGGTTCATTTCGTCGTTACCAGTAGTATTGTAGTTGCCAGCCCACTGGATTGTGATCCGATGTCTCTCCTCGTTTTTGACGACGTGTGGATCTGTCCGAGTACCAGGGACGACTGCGTTGAAGTCACCAAACGCGAGACTCCCGTCACCATAGATCCGGTGTTGAGCCTCAGCATCTTCGTCAGCGAGCGAAAAGAAATTGTAGTACTCGTCGTCATCCAAATATTCGAGATCCTCCGCATGAATGAGAAACTCGAATGTCCACCACGAGTTGCGGACGTTCTCTTGTTGGGCATACGAGAATTCGACGTGATCAGGTTCCTCACCGGGCGACTCGTTACCTCTAAAGTAGAGCGAGTTGAGCCCGATGTGTCCACCGTAGGGGAACGAGTCCGTCCAGATCCCAACGTTGTAGGTGTACCCTGGTGGGATTGCTTTGGGAGCTATTTCGAGGGATCCAGACTGATCTCGCTCCTCTATCGACTCTTCGAGAAATCTATCAGCACGAGATTTCACCTCCCCTTCTGAACTGATCGACGGATTACGCTCGAAGGACTCGACGACTCCATCATCACCAATACCACGTTCGTCCATCACCGCTATCTCAGTATCGTCCTGGACTGTCGCCTTGTTGGAGCTCCCGTCATTCAGTGTTGCGCCTTCGACAGTGACTTTGTTAGCGTAGTTGGTGTAGTCGTCAGAGCGATTGGATCCAACCACTTTCCAGTCGGGCTCATGTCGACGCGTGCCCTTGGGGAAGGATCGGACATCGAGGCTCTCGAAGTCCTCGGCGACGAACTCGTAGGATCCTATATCGTGTGCCTCTTGGAGGATTTCGAGGCGAGTACCACTCATCTCCAACTCGTCGATCTCAGTGTAGCCCTCGTCGTCTACGACAAAGAGCTCCGCACTCAGTATGTTGGTAAGTGTATCACCGATCTCTATCGTTGGACGCCAGTACCGCACCGACTGATCGAATTCGAAGTTGAAAATATGGTAATTCTGCGGAGTGTTGTGAGTAACGACGTGCTCTTTTTCATCGATTACTGGATCGTCTCCACTGAATGGCATCTGTTTCATGCCACCCTTGAGCCACCCGACAGGCGTCTCAGTCTGGATCAACATCCACATCTCGTCGTGCTCTTCATCGGTGGGGAACGAGAATGACTGAAATCCACCATCAGTATAGTCGTCGAGTTTGTAATTTGGCTTGTCGAAGACGACTTTGTTGTCTGTGGCTCCAACATTGTCGTCGTAGATCTCAGTTAGCCCACTGCTCTGATAGGCCCAGAGGTTGCGATGATCTGCATTCGAGGTGAAATTCTTATCGAATAGATCCCGATTGGGGGGCAACACGAGGGCATCCCACTCTTCTTGATCCCACCGATCGACGAGTATGTCGTAAATCGTAATGTCTGTATAGGAGACAGTGTCCGTCTTCCGATCGAGATCAGCAAATATCCCTCTCCCACCGACAGTCGTCAGTCCGTTATTGTAATCGATATTGAACGATTCGAGAACCCCTCTGAAGAGCAACTCATCGTCATTGTATATCCAAATATCTCGCAGTATATCGTCATCAAATGAGTGCCTTGCTGGGATACGAGCATTCCACGTTCCCGTCGACGAAGACGTCCGTGTGATGGTGAACTCATCGAATCGATCGTAGAGATCGGACTTATCGTCGTCCTTTGGGCCTCCAATAGATAGTATTTGTTCGGCCATAGTTAGATCGACGCCTCAAACTCAGTGATTACCAACTCTCTGTCAGGGTACTCTGCAACATCATCGAGAATGTACAGTTCGAACTCGATTCGACGATTCGTCCCGACACTGTTCGTGATAAGTGTTGCATTTGTAACAACACACCACCATGTTCTGAGATCAGAGAGAGCGTCTCCCGGTGTCACTTTGACAAGTGGGGAGCTATACTTAGATCTCGGATGTGGAGTCGATTGATACCACGGTTTACCTCGGATATCAGTGCCCACACTGGTGGTGGATTCATTTGTATATCGGACAAAGTCCTGTAGATCATTGAACGGCAAATCATCGTTCGTGTCGCTAAACACCGTCAGAATCGTACTTTGGCCTGATGTAAACGAAGGAAGTGATTCCCCGATCGCACCTGCTACTGTTAGCTCTCCAAACTCCTGCGTCTCGATTGTCCAAGAAGTGTCAGTCATTATTTATATAAAAATTAATCCGCTATTGCTCTACATCCGGGCGATCCGATCTGCCTTCTGCCCTTCGTGGTTCTGAATTACGAGCTCTGCGTTCTCCCGGATAAGATCAGCCAGGGCTCCGTCACCCTCGACTCGTAGTGTTGCCGTGAGTGCAGATGAGGATTCAGTTGTCGGGGTTGTACCCGTAGTAGTCGCCGTTTCTGCACCCACCTCATATGCTGTATCGAGGTACTGAGCCATTTTATGGAGCGGGACAATTGCCTCACTATCTCCGGCTTCACCAATCCGAGCCAACGTATCATCAATAGCAATCCCACCATCGGCAAGTTGTGGGAGATCAATCGATTGTCCACCTATACCCACACTCGGGATCTCGAGTTCTTCTCCACCAATCTCCCAATCGTCACCAAATGGGTTTGAGACAGCAGCAGTCGGTACTGAGAGGGATCCTCCACCAACAGATATTAACGGGATACTTAGAGACTCAGGAATATTTTCATTGAAATAGCTAACAGCATCACTAACACCATTTTGGACTGTGTTGATGATGTGTCTTGGGAGATCTGAAATCATCTGTTTAACCGCTTTCACGGCTGATTCTACTGGTGAGACTATTGCACTCCCAACAGCACCGAATGAGTCCCTGAAGACAGAGGTAGCATCGTTTCTCACCCAATTACTGATATTCTGCAGTGTCCTGGAGATCCCACCAGTGAGATCTCCCAAGAAGCTCATCATTCGATCGAGAGACTCGTCGAACACCGATTCGAACGCATCTGCGATCTTTGGGACTACAGAATCGAGAATCCACGACTCGATATTACTCAGTGTATCTCGAAGAAGCGTGAATATGTCCGACAACGTATCGCTCCACATGCCGTAGAAGTCGTCGAATTTATGATCGAACAAACTGATAACGTCCTTCCAGAAGCCTACGTAGAGTGATACTACATCACTAATGAAGTCAGTAACCTCATTTTCGCTGTCAGTGAGTCCGTCGATAAATAGATCGACGAAATCACCGAAGAAGTCGTCGAACAATCTTACGACATCTGAGGCGAACCCATCCCAGAAGTCGAGAATATCATTAAACGTATCTGGGATGATTGAGTTCCCAATTAAGACTCGTTTGAGATCCTCAAATGTGCCAGTGATGAAGCCCAATACATCGTCGAAAAGATCGGTAATACCGTTGAAAAAATCCGTATCGAGGAATCTCAATATCGCATCGAATGTGTCCTCCCAGAACTCCAGATAGATATCCATCGCATCATCGAAGTCGCCTTGAATAATGTTGAGAACCGCAAGAATCGTCGTAGAAATAGCCCGCATTGTAGTGCCAACGAATAGCTTAATAAATCCGAAAACTACCTCCACGATTTCCATTATTTCGTCGCCGTAGTCGTCCCAGATCTCTTCGACGAATTCGAGTACTCGTTCGATGTGTCCACCGACGATATTCATCACACTGACGACTTCCTCCATAATCTCCTCGAACTCGTCAATCCAGATCTCTTTGAGCTCCTCCGCTAGTGGGAGCATGAACTCCTCGAAGACTTCCTCGGCTAACTCATAGATCGCATCAAAAGCGGGCTCAATCGTCTCCCACAGCTCTACAACGACATCTTTGATGCCACCTACATTATTGTCGAAAACATAGTAGGCTGCATACGCAGCTGCACTGAGGGCTGCAAGTCCAGCCACAATTGGAAGGATTGTCGTAGCAGTAACCCCAGTCAACGCGGTAACGGCTATAGTGAGTCCTCCAATCGCTGCTGTTGTAGCTATAACAACTGCTGGGAGTCCACCTAGATTCTCATTCAGTGTTGCAAATCCAGATATCAGTGGAGAGACGACATCAACAATCGCGATCAGAATCGGCAAGAACGTATTGCCCATGTCGATCGCAACATTATGGACTTCACTCCGCAAAAGATCCATTTGGGCAGCCATTGTGTCCGTCTCTACGGCTACTTCTTCGGCGAGGGATCCACCCTCCTCCATCGCTTCGCCGGACATCTCCATCGCCTCTCGCATCGTATCTGCTGAGTCTGCTGTATCACGGAAGGCTCGTGCTTGGGATGTCGTGAGCTCACGGTTGAGGGTATCTAATGCATCCTGATTTCCATCAACAGCACCCATTAACTCCATCATCGCCTCTTGTGGAGCCTCATCACGCATCTTCTGGAACTCCTCTGCGGAGACACCCAACATCTCGGCAAACATTTCAATGTTGTCGGGATCCATTATCGACTCCGAGACTTGCTGCATTCGTTGAGCAGCTTCTCGACTCGTCGGAGAAACCTCGTTGAACGCTGCTGAGAGCCCGAGGATCTCATCAGATTCCAATCCGAGTGTACTCAGTGCTTGTCCACTTCGCTGAGTTGAGTCGACAATCTCGTCCGAAGTCGTCTGGAAGTTGTTACTCAGTTCGTTGATAGCATCACCCAACTCCCCGACATTGTCGAGTGGCTCGTCCAGCGACGTAGCCATCTTTCCGAGGGCAGTTCCGGCATCGTCGGCCGACAACGTCGTTGCTGCCCCCATCTGTCCAGCAACTTTTGTGAATTCTCTAATCTCCTCTGCGCTCTCGGCACCCATTCGGCCTGCTTGGGTTGCAAGTGTCGCGAGTTCTTCGTGAGCAAGTGGGAGCTCAGTAGCGAGATCCTTGATCTCACTCTCTAATTCTCCAGCAATTTCTTCACTCGTTACCTTCTCGACGTCAGCCATCGCCTGTTCGAAACTAATGGCTGCATCAGCTGCAGCTCCAAAAGCAGCGACACCTGCTCCTGCAAGTACACCACCGGCTGCTCCAACTGCATTTTTCATATTCAGTGCCGAACTTTCGGCACTGCTGAATGCACCAGAGGCGTTGTCCTCCGCCTCTATCGATATCGCTACAGTTTGCTCTCCGGTTGGTGTAAAACTCATTAATTAGTTGATAAAAAATAATTACTGCTTGTTGGCCAGTTCCTTCACCCAATTTTTGTCCGACTTCCTGGGCTTCCCAGTCGGCCGTTCGTGGACTCCAGAGCCAGTCGTTTGTCCTGTACTCTTGGCTTTCTGTTCGTTCTTCGCCGACATCCCTTCGAGGAGGACTCGGACTTCTCGAACAGTTAGTTGATAAAAAGAGTCGTCTCCAACGAATTTGTAGCCGTTATCGTGGAGTTGTTGCACCCACAATGCTTTTTTTCTTAGTTGCGCTTCTCGGCCAGATCCATCATGACTTCCAGCTTTCCCTCCGGAACCTGTTCAAGCATCTCGAGATTCTCCATATTGAGGGACTGTTGGAGATCGTATCCGGATGCCCGTAGGATTGCAGTGATTAGCGCATCTTTCCCGAAGCCGATCATATCCTCTTCGAGCATCTCTGCAGTTACTTCGAAGTCATCGTTCTCTCGTACGTCGTACCAATGTTCGTTCAGAATCTCAGCGAGATCCTCATTCGTGAGATCAGCTGGGTTCAGTTGTCGTCCAGAGCCACCATACTGGTTGAGATCACCGATCGACATCGGGATCACACGGATTTTTTCTTCAACACCAGGGAGTTCCTGAGTCACTGGTTGGAGATTATCGTCAGCGTCACGCTGGACGAAGAAGTCTTCGGGTTGTGCAATTTCTAGTTCGGATTCTGCGTTCGTCATTGTATAATCAGTCTTGTTGTGTCAGCATTGGGTGATGCTGATAATGATCAATAGTCGATTCAGTTCGACTGCGACAGAGAAAATTCGTCTACAACCCAGTCGTCACAATATGGGGGTGTGTTTTAGTTGACGTTGAGCTCGATGCTCTTTGCTTCGAATGAGTTATCAATTACACTGACAACATCCCCCTGTGATGGGCCGACATTACCGGGGCTCTCGACGACAGCATCCTTGAATGTAATTGTGCCACCATCCATCTCCCACTGGAGATCGAACTCAGCCGTCGTGAGGTGCTCCACAATCGACTCGTAGGTTCCGAAGTCACCAGCAAAACTGGCATCGAATTCGACGTCTCGCTCTCCAATATGGACAACCTGTTCAGCCGAACCGAGTACAGGATCCTTCTCGTAGTTGTTCGAAACGTCGAAGGAGACAGATCGGACTTCAGCAGCCAAATCCTCTCCACCCTTCGTGATTTTGTCGTTGAGGAAGACTTCGTAACCCCCAGTAAGTGGATCAGCGTGCGATCCACCACCAAGAGTAGGGACTCCGAGATCTCCATCGGTCCCATCGTAGTCTTCAGAGCCACGAATTCGGACAAGCACTTTACCCTGCTCATCTTCAACAACAACCTCACCTTGTGCCGACTCACTCAACTCGAATGCATCGAGGGAGTCGAACATTTCAGTCGTCGTGACTGCCGTGGTGCCGTCGAGAGTCACCGACTCACTCGTCGACGCATGATCCGATTCGAGTTCGAGAGTGATTCCAATATCTTCCGCACTGGTGGAGCTGACAGTCAGAGTGCTCTCAGTCGGTTGGTGGACTCGATACATCCGAGCCCACATAATCTCGTAGTCAAGACTGACGACGATTGGGAGGCTGCTCCCTGGATCACCTGAGACGTCACTTAGTTCAGGGTGGCACCCTCGTGCGACGACGTACGTCCGTGCACCATCGTACTCCGTACGATCGATGATGGTGTGGGTGTTCTTGACAGAGCCATCATCTGCTCGAAGAATTGCATCACCTGCAGGATCAAGAGAATCCCCATCCTCATCGACAAAGAATCGCTGTAGGTGATAGTCGATCGATCCAGAATGATCTTCAACACCACTGAAGTGGTTCTTGATTTCATAGTCGCCGATTCCTCGTTGTGCTTCCATACCGGCATCAACGTCCCATTGGAATGCTGTTTCGAGTGTATTCGAGAACAGCTCCCAGTCAGGATCTGATGGGATAACACCAGGTTCATCCTCTCGCACAAATTCGACACGACGATTACGGAACCCAGAGTCTGCTTGAGTTGCTTTTTTGCTCATAATTTAGATTAATATTCAATAATTGACAGCAACGGTTCTTGCGACAGAGGACAGCAGATATTAGTTACGAGGTGGCTCTTTCGTCCAGTTGTACCGCATCTGGAACTGGACTGCATACTCAGTTGGAGATGACTCAGTATCGATGAGATCCTCACGTGGGCCAACTGAGAGTGTGAGGTACTCATCGGGTGATTGATTGCGCCCAATTATTTTGGAGACTTCATCAGCCATCTGTTCGGCTTGATACCGTTCGAGTCCGGACTGATCGTAGTTTTCTCGAGAACCAGCAAAACACGTCACCAGAACCGTTCCTGTGCGACTTTGAACGCCACCCGATCCATCGGACGCAATTGCACGAAAACCAGTTTCTCCACCACCGGAGACGTTCTCATTCCGATTTGAGACGGAGACTTGTGGGAATCCTTTGCCGTCGTCAAACCACCCTGTGTGGATATCGCGATCGTTTAGATCTGATGGAACTGCAGTGTTGTCCCACCCACTACGAAGTATATCTCGAATAACCAACTTTGGATCTGCAACAGTTTGTGGCATAGTTAGAGTTCCTCGACGTAGATGGCCAATTGATAATCTTCGTGCTCAATGTGCTCCACAGAGTAGCTGACACCGAACTCGGTATCAACAAACTCAGTCGCCCGAGTTTCGTCTTCGGTACCATCTCGAACTTCGACAACACTGTGTTCGAGATAGATCACAGCATCAGACTCGACGTCAGTACCGGAACCATCAGCAGAACTCGATGATGTACTGGTATCAGTAAACTCCAGCCGAGTCGTCACAGTAGTAGGTGGTTCATCAGCCAGGGCCCATTCGCCGTCAGCATACGGGTTATCTCCACCAGACTCGTCGTATTCGAAGTTGTGCACCCGGAATTCCCGGCCCAGTGCGTCGTTGACTCGTTCAAGTGTAGACTCAATCTGTGCGCTGTAGTTCATAATATATCAAAGTCAGTTGACACGCTGGGCCTGGATGCTACCCTGTAGGTTGCCCGTATCGACTGGGGCATTGTCTTTTGCGTACGACTCGATCCGTAGGGCCAACTTCTCGATGAGTTCCTGAGAACTATTCCAGGATATCTGATCGATCTCAGCCATTGCCTGCTCGACAGCTGGACGAAGGTAGGGTTGGGCCTGATTTGATGACGTACCAAACTCGACGTAGATCGCGTACTCGACGTTCGTACCGACTCGGTACTCTACAGTTCCGAAGCCACCATAATCAAACGTAGATATGACGGTACTGATCCCAGAGATACTGATTCCAGTCACGATTACGAATTACCTGTCGAAAAAGTACTGTAGCCTCGATCGGGTTTATCGAGACGCCCAGTTGGATCCAACATCACGGCTTTGTTCCAGTATCGTTTGGAGTCGATCTCGATATCGACTCGGACGTTCTGATGAGTAAGTGACGATACTTCTGGCTCCTTTGTCGTCGCCAAATGAGCTGCGAGGTACGTCTCTACATCAGCAAGTGCACCCTCGTCGTCTGTGTACGGTTCACACCGCTTGTTGACGATAGTGTTTGCGTCACTGACGAATGTGGATAGCTCCACACTATCGAGATCAGTGTCTAATACTTCTGCGACATCGTGTGGTGTTACTCTGGGCATAAATTTGTGGATTAGATATGGTGTCGATTACAACTGAGATCCATGTCAAATCAAAGCCTGATTAGGCTTCGATCTTGACACCAGCATCGGGACGGATAGCTTTCCATCCCATTCGGGTGCGAACCTGTACGACGAATTTGTTCTCTTCTTCGTTGTCGTACTGGAGCGAAGTCATGTCCTCACGGAGGCTCTCGATACCGTACCGGGACGTGTCGAACATGACAGCTTCACCGGAACTGATGTGTCCCGAGTCATCGACAAGGACGTCGACACCTGCGATCTCACCGAATGCACCGTCGCGGACGACGTCGTCACCCAACTGGGACGCACGGGTGAATTCATCCGACTTCATCAGATCACCTTTCGATTCTGGTGAGACGACGAGGAGATCTGGACGGTACTTTTCTGCTTCGAGAGCAGTCATTGCGTCGATGACATCTGGGTATGTGAGAGCACCCGACGCGTCGCCGATGACGCCGGCCTGGAGATTGCCCTGGACTTCTTCATAGGCTGCCTCATTGAGAGCGTCAGCAAGATCCTCAGCTCGCTCTTCGGTATGGAGTGCGATGACATCGAGGAGGGCGTCCTGAATCGCCTCGTAGCTGAGATCGACTTCAACACCGTACTTGTCGTGTCCAACACTGACTTTGCGCGTTGCATCGCCAGCCGATGGGTACTGAGTACCCTCGTCGACGACACCAGCTGCTCGAACTTCATCGAGGACTGGGATCTCAACCTGATTCGAGTCTATATCCGTACTGTCGATGGCACGGAAGGCTTCTCGCCAAATTTGGGCCTGTTTTGCGTACTGCTCGACTTCTGCGCGGACTGCTTCCTGATCGATAACGTCGTTCGAAAGAATTGACATATTAATGAATTGAACCTATTAGAAAACTAACAGGAAATTGAGTGCTATCCAATGTGGACAGCGAAAAACGAGTGCAGGTGGAACCCCCACCTACTGCGGGTATAGTAGCGACTCAGAGAGAGTTACGACTGGATGGATTCGAGTCGTGCTTCGGCATCTGCTTTAGCAGCACTCCAACCCATTTTGTCGTACTTCTCAATCTTAGCTTCGAGCTCAGCAGCTTCGTCGGCAGAAGCACTGTCAGTTCTAGTGGAGAGTTCTTCACTCTCACCGTCACGAGCCATTGGTGAAGGAGTCGACGTCGTTGCCTCCGACGTCTCCTCGTCTGTTACAAGCGAGGCCTCTGCTTCCTCGAAGTTCTCTTTCAGCTCATCGAAGCTGAATTTCTCTGCCAGTTGGGCAGCACTAAATGGGCCTCCGTCTGAGAGTCGTTCTGCGTATTCCAACCGAACGCTCTCAAGCTCGTTCCGGAGCTCCTGATTCTCGGCTCGAAGCGACTCGAGATCCTCTCGGAGCTCTACCGTTTCGAGTTCGGCTTCTTCGGCTCCACCCTCAGCCTCTTCGGCTTCGAGCTCGGCTTCGGTTTCAGCCTCTCCTTCCTCGGCCTCACATTCGGATTCAGTTTCGTCCGACTCTGCCTCGTCGGATTCTAGCTCTGCTTCATCTTCGATTTCGTCAGTGTCATCTGTCATAGATTCGTCTGTTTCTGTAGAACCAGTGGAGAAGAATCCAGCAACGTCGTCGGTAGATAGTGATGCCAGCACCTCACTGGGACTGTCACCGGCTTCGACGTAGTTTGCTGGAGATCCACCACGGGGGACAAGCGATAGATCGAGGAAGCGAACATCCTCGACAATCAGTTCTCCCTCGCCGGTTCGTCCACCATCTCTATGGAGTGCGTGGACTGAGACTTCGAGTCGTCCCCGAGCAATCTTGGTGGCAAGATCTTCATCGTCGACTTCTGCTTCGTAGACAATCCCGACACCTGGCTCGAAGCCAGCGTCGATGATTTGTCCAACGACAGATTCGACGCTCCTGTCATCGTGGTTCTTAGTCAGCGGGACACCGACGAGCGACTGTGCAGACTTTCGGAGCTCCTCAGCGGGCCAAAATTTAGCACCGTTAGCACCGTGTGTGACTTCGTTTGCACCGACTGCAACACCGTGCACGGTATAGGGCTCTGACTGTCCATCGAGTGCTTCACACCGGGCGATACCGGTAGGTGAAGAGTCAGCAACAGTGTGCTCGACGGTGGTAGTAGTGTCAGTAGACATAAATATTATTCAGTGATCAAAAGATCGTGGAATCCATCGTTGGGGAACGTTTCTTTCGAATCGTTGGGATACGTTGCGACGAATTCGACACGATATCTGCCTGCTTCGTCGGTGTCATCATCGCCCCATTCATGTCGGACGTGTCCATCCTCTTCCGAGACAATGGTTACACGACGTTCCAGAGCGACTTCGTCACCTCGTGGGTGTAGGAGTCGGAGGTTGACTGTCGTCGCGGACAGATCAATTGGATCTCCCTCAGCATCTCTGAGGATAGCATCCATACGAGGAGACGTATCACCAACTTTCAGCGTAAACTGTTCACCCATTGGATGCTAGAAGATTATTCAAGTTCCATCCCAACGTTGGACAGATCCAACGTGTCGATCGGATCGAGATCATAACTCTCTGTGAGTGCATTAGTGAAGATTAGATCACCAGATGTCGAATCTCGAACAAAGACGTAATCAACACCAGTAGTCGCATCACTAACCTGATACGATAAATCACCCATGTCGACTGTAGTCACACCACCGTCCTGTGAGACTGTTGGATTAGTGACAGTAACTGGACTATAGTCCGTCCCATCTGGTTCGCTGGTGATATCTGCGTATCCATCACTCTCTTCGATTGCGTCGACGGTATTGTCGAAGAGTCCAACCTCGACATCTCGATCAGTAAATGTACTATCGAGAACAAGGAGCTCTCCGCTATGATGTAGAAATGCCATTTTTATATTCTAAAAATCAACTGCAGTTGCGACAGAATGAGTGATTACGAAAGGCGATGCCTGTACCTAGTATAGGGCTCCCAAGGACGTTACAATTCGGGGCTATTGACGGTAAACATAACAGCTACTATTGTTGTATTCTACTCAGACGAGTAGTCTATTTCTACACTGTTCCCAGTACGTCCAGTGAATGCGAGACTGTTCGACGAATCACCAATCAACACATCTCTACTGACAAATTGTATCGCAGTTTGCGTAGACGTGGTTGTCGTAATTGGTGATGCAGTGGATCCAGCTGTAGCATCAGGATTGATTGTAAGTGGGACACCAATCACACCCAATTGAGAGGCCTGTGGGAATGATTGTGTGAATGCAGACGGGGAGGTAATAGATGATGTCGGAGTCGACAATATCGCTGAGAGATGAGACACGCCCTCTGCGTTGACAATAGTCGTCACAGTAGTAGGTGTTGTTCTATCAGCGATCGTTGAGACTCCACCAGTAGCCAGTATATCACTTAACGTGGACTCGATCGATCCACCAACAGCGTCAATTGATGCTTCGGCAAATGAGTCAATCGTGCTCAACTGAGCACTGGATTTCGTTTCACTTGTTGATGGAGTAGCTATCGCAGAGGCAGCTGCTATGTTCGCACTCGATAGAGACGTCACCTTCCTCGCTCGAAGGATGTTCTCGAGTACCTCAATGAGTAGAGGCGTTGCTGTGGACGATACGTAGTCCGCAACGACACTGATACCCGAATTGGCATCAGGATCTGTTGAGGTACCGAGTGTCGTGGTTGGACTGGCGGTGGAATACGTGGTAGCCATCTGATTTGGTTGAGTGACAGATGATGCGCTCTGTGTTGTTGATGACATCGCGTAACTCGTAGCGAAACCACCGGCTGTCGACGTCGTTATAGATCCATCAACCACAGATGCAACTCCAGAATTACCTAATTGGGATGCAGGTGTGGACTGAGTCGAGATCGTAGAGCTTTGTGATACAGTCGTACGAGCATTGGTGGTGTAGATATCCCACGACTCTGAGAATGGGCCCACGTTTGGCATCACTACAATGTTATTACGAGAGTTATCGTCCGATGTTTGGATGGTGATTGTGTCTTCGATCGCACCAGACGCCATGTCGTAAACCCGTATCAATCTATCATCGGCACTATTGAATGTCGAAGATGGGGCGTATGCCTTTCCGATCGGTGTTGGTTGGGCTTGACTCCACTCGCTTATTTCATCAGTAAAGTCCCAAATGATATCATCATCGTCCCAATCATATGCACCGTACCCATAGAGAATCCCATTGTTATCAATATACTCAAGATTTAGATTTGAATCCAATGTACGGGATTCAATAATTGATCCGTCTGTGGTATCTAATTTTTCGACGGAGTCGCTAGACGTTGTAACGTATATATATTCGCTATCTGGGCCAACAAATACATCACGTACACTATCGAATGTCGTTCTCCATTCTTCTACACCACCAGGGCTAATCTTAGCAATACGATTGAAACCAGCACTTGACTGGTAGTAGTTACCGTATTGATCCATCGAACCATCACGGGTTTCTGTGTATCCTACATTTGGGTGTTCTTCGAAGTTTCCAGTATCTTTGTCAATCTCTACGAATGAACTAGAACCACCATCATTGAGGGCTGCACACACCCTCTCTGTGCCGACTGCAAAGCCATCATAACTTCCCTCATTCGTTGTTATCTCCCAACGTAAATCACCATCTTGATCGATCGAATAGAGTGTACTCCCATTAGAGATATAGAGGTTAAACTCATCGTCAACTAAAATACCATCAAAACTAGAACTAGATGTATCAATTTTCTTTTCCCACAACACATCGCCATCGCGAGTATGCCCCTGAATCGTGTTGAAGTAGTTGGTGTAGAAGAAGTCAAAAATACCACTACCTTCTGATAAAATAGTCGACGGTGTAGTCGTCTTAGTAGAGGCCTCGTTGTATGTCGCGAGTGGCTCAAGTATTTTATTCCCAACTCCAACAGTCGGAGTCGAAAATGCGCTCAGAATTGATCCAGTTGCCTCTTCAGTGATTAGACGTTGGGCAGTGTTCAAGATCGACGTGGACGTCGTTGTCGACGACAGAGTAGACGTCTGGGATTCAGCATCAGGTGCAGTTGGTGTAAACGAAGAGACAGTCGTCGAAGAGGTAGACAAGACAGTAGCTTCAGCAGTAGCTGTATTCGATGTAGACGTTGCACTACTTGGAGTTGCTAAAGCCTCTGTTCCGTCCGAAAAGCTGTATGGAAAAGTTACAAAAGACATGTACTACTCTTTTATATCATTTTTTTCTGAGAATATTTGACTGTAATTTCACCAGTCGACTCATCGTAGTAGAACGAATGTGTTTCGTTGTCACTAGGATCTGACTCTGGCCACTCTGATGCACGTGTTCTTGTCCACCCGTCACCATCTTTCGATCCGAAGAAACGAACTCGTACTTTATTATCGTCGTCGTATTTTATTGAAATTATTTCCCTCATTTTATATCACATCAATCCAATTTCCATCGTATTTTGTATTTAATACAGAATTATCTATAAAATTAATAGCGGTAATCAACTCATTCTGATATGCAAGATAAATCACACTATTATCTACACTAATACTATACAAACTAGTATCTGGATAGTATTCGCGTTCCCAAAGGAACGATCCATTGTTAGCATCGACTGAAACTAATTTACCATCATTAGATCCACTGTAAACTTCTCCATTGAATTCATAGACATCCCAAATAGGAGATGAGTTTTCATTATGTTGCCACAAAAACGAACCATCGTTAGCATCGACAGCTATCACTGTATCGTCAAGTGATCCAGTATAAAGTACGCCATTGGATTCATAGACAGACGTAACAGTACCCGAATGCTCAGTGTTTTCCCAGAGGAACGACGCATCGTCAGCATCAACAGCGACTACTCTGTCATCTTGAGACGCACTGTAGACGACTCCATTCGATTCGTAGGCAGCATGAACACTAGAAGAATGCTCATTGTGACTCCACACGAATGAACCATCGTCAGCGTTGACAGCAATAACAGATCCGTCATCAGATGCACTGTATACTACCCCATTGGATTCTTGAACGGTATTAACATCGTCTGAGTGGCGTGTATGTTGCCATAGTAGTGACTGACTTTCAGCGTCGAATGCGATGACTTCGTAGTTTTCCCACCCACCGCCACTGTAGACGACTCCGTTAGATGCGTAAACAGATTCAGCCCACAGATCGTGCTCCTCATGACTCCACAAGAACGAGCCATCTTCAGCATCTGCAGCAACAACTGCATCATTACCTGCACTGTACAATACTCCGTTAGATACGTAAACAGAATCAGTATCATCCGTATGATGATTATGTTCAAATTTTAGATTTGGTTGAGTTACTATCTCACTCCAGAAATCTCCCTCAGTGGCGTCTGTTGGCTCTTCGTCCTGAATATAGTGCTTTGCTCGAGTCTTCTGATCCGCGACGTGGTTGTTCCACTGTTCGGCTGTCAAATCGCTATCTTCGTCTTTTATAGAATCCCAGTTTGCCATAATGTAGTAACGTCCAAATTATTCGTATCTGATGCAGGTGTTTTGCGACAATAGAGTACCTCAGTCAGTCAACACTTGGTTTGAATGTGCACCGACAGTTTGGGTGGACAGGAATCAGGCCACGTGCCTCCTTGATTGTGTAAACTCGCCCACCCAACGATGCACACTTCGGACAGACAAGCCCATCTCCGGCTGTAAGGTGTTCGACTTCGACTTCTACTTCTTCGAACCCCTCAGACTTGAGCCGATCCAAGGAACCTTCTGCATGAGCATGAATAATCTCAGTTTGCGACAACATCCGGGCCCTGTTGATCCCGACAGCGTCAACTCGATCGTTGATAGCTCGGGCAGCGTCTCGTGGATTCTTGCCCTCTGAGAGCGCACTGGAGAGCTCTCGTGAGATCTGAGTGTCCATCTCCTGTGTGATCCCCTCGAGGCCGTCGTAGGCCCGAGTGTAGATCATCTCGATCTTCGATGAGTGGATAGGGATGTTGAACACATCCTCCAGCTGATCGACGTCGACACCCTCTTGTCGAAGATTAGAACCAGTGTCTGTGACTCCCTTTTCGTAGCCACGACGGACATACAGTCCAGTCCAGTGATCCCCATTTCGGACATCACGGCCATCGGCTTGTTCCAGAACACCAGTGTCAATCTGCTCTCTAAGCCACGCCTGGTATCGCTGACGTTTCTCGGAGTCAGAGAGGAATTGGTAGTCGTCCGGATCTGGAGCGCGATTAATAGCCATCTGAGAGCCTAGGTTGAGCACGTCGAGATCCTCGACAGTCTCCCGAACGTCTCCTTTCAGTGATCGAAATCGCTTGTTGACATCAGACTCAAATTTGGCTCTGAGTGTCTTCGTTCTCGTCGGATCAGTAGTCGTCACAGTATGTGTTATGTTTTTGTTGGATGGCGCGATTGGGTAGTTGGAAGTCAGTGCAAACGTGCGACAAGAATAACAGCAGCAACAGTAATCGAGCTAACTACGTCAGTTGAAGACTGACTGTGTTAGGCAGCTTGCAAAGCAAGCGTGCTAACCTACAAGGTATCCTTTGGACGGCTCTGTAGGTTAGGACTCATCATCGTCGTCAGGCGATGTGTCGATCTCGACATCATCCCCATCGTCGACAGAATCAGGAGTCAGTGGCTCCTCGTACATCTCCTCGAATTGGGCCCGAACTTCATCATCGTACTCATGCTCTTCTAACGACGAGACGTTTTGTGAAGTGTTATCAGCCCTCTCTGGGAGTCCAATCATCTGTCGCATCTCGTCCGGCTCGACGATTTCAGTTGCATCACCACCACTGGCATCCTGTAGTCCTTTCGCAAACGTCGCGAAGTCGTCTGCAGAGAAGTCGTCTCGTTCGAGTGGATTCTCTTCTTGATCCTCTTCGATCTTCAACTGTACAGTCGAAGCTACATCCTCACCGTAGCCGAGTTCCTTCGCTTTCTCCTGGAGTAGAGGAGTAAACGTGTTCTGCAATCGACGACGTTTCGCCTTGACACGTCGCTCGTACTGAGGAGACTGTTCGCTGGTGATGTCGCGATTGATCTCTCCAGCAAACCCGAGTTTGTACTTCGGAATCGGCATTGCCGAGACGATCTCTTCGACGTACCAGTCAAGTAGATCCCTGACTTCGGGAACCTCTCCCTCGATCCGATCAACGGAGACATCACCAGGCACGAAGTCCTTCTGATTAGTGCTCCAGTTGCCCTCCTTGTGTTCGTCCCGGTAGTTCTTCATCTCCTCTTCGGGCCAGATGCCGGCTCGAGGGTTCTCAGCGTCTCCGTTAGGCTCCCCAAGTCCGAACACCCACAATGGGTATCCTTTGGAGTGGACTGCCTCACTGACGTCGTCCAACATCTGGTAGAGCTCATCAATCTCACTGGAGACGGGTGCGATCGACGAGTTGCCAAAGATCTCCGATGTATCAGGATCATTGACGAGTTTGATAATGTCGTTTTGACTCAGGTAGACTGTTTCACGGTTGAATGGGCCGGCGAGTGCTCCATCACCCCATTGCCCATATGCTGCTGCCTCATCTCGCCTCGTCGTTTTGACACCGTTGACATTCGTATCGGATGGGCGGATGAGTATTGCCTGACTGTCGTATGTGTAGGCCTCGACAGTGCTAGGATTGATCAGACGGAAGCCCCATATTGCGTCCTCATCCTCCTTTTGACGGACGATTTCTGCCATCGCAGTCCCCCGAATCTGCTCCTGGATTATCGTCCCAATTAGAATCTCGGAGAAATCACGGTGTGATTCGCCACCGACTATGGCACAGTTGGACAACCAGTTTTCGAGATCCTGTTGGAGATCTTCATCATCGGCCTCGACACGGTGTCCAGGTGCAGTAACATCGTCAGCAAAGGTGTTGATTGAAACTCGAACCAGTGGACAGAGCTCGTACTGATCTCTGTAGTGCTCCAGATCGCCCTGATTGGGCCCGATTCGGTGGATGTCACCTTTGATTGAGTAGTGGGCGTACTGTCCTGTGTTAGAGCGCGACTGTACATCTGGCTCCCCGTTGTTGAGGACAGCCTCACTCAGTCGAGTCGTACCGTTTAAAATTGTATCTCGTAAACTCATACTAATGTAAGAATATTGAAATGAACTAGTAGGAATAGAAACCGTATCCACCGTTGTCAGAAACTGATTCGATCGTAAGTCCCCACACAGCCAGACTCAGAGCATCAACAAGATCGGGAGATCGGCCCATTTTATCCGACTTCTTCAAATCCGACTTGGGTGTCGCTGTCCAGGAGTACGAGCTCCTCGTCGACTTCTCCTCGAACTCGATATGTCGGGCAGCACCACGGAGCTCTGATGCGAGATCACTGGATGTTGGAATCGCCCCGTCGTCCAACCACTCACCTAGTTTCCCAAGGGCTTCCGTCCGCTTGTTGTAGTACTTCGAGGGCTCTCTGGCATTGGATCCAGCTTTGAACCGAGTCACATCATACTCAGTGGACAGTTCGTCAGCAACACCGGATCCCTCTCCAACTGCATCGATAATTATTGGGACATCAGTGTCACCAAACGCGTCTCTCAGAAGTCGTTTATTGATCCGATGATCTCCCGGCGACTCTTTGTCGACGAGGATATCGGCTCGTTGTGGTGTCACACCTATGACGACTGTTCTGTCGTCGCCTCCACGGGCGATGTCGGCCCCGAATGCATTGTATGTGGGTGTGTAACTGGCATTGATACCCTCCCAACGGGCTTCTGATTCGGCTACATCTTCGACATAAAATGGACGGACTGCCTCTGTTCCATCATCAGGTATGGCTCCAAGACGACGTCGAACCCACCGCTCATCCAACCCAGATACAGTTGGACGGAGGATTCCGTCCTCGTCTATTCTAACTTGCGACATTGTCTCGTCGACACCGGGGAAATCAGTACGATTCCACAATTCGTAGTCTTCCTCGAGTTGATCGAGTCCGACAAGGCCTGGTATCATCTCACCGTTGTCGAGTCCAGCCTGAATCCGGACGTTGTTGGAGTCAAACGAGGAGAAATTGATCGTCTTGTAGTTCTCATCGGTGAGGAGCTCGTACATCGAATTCGCTTCCGATCGAGGTGGGTTTCCAATGACGAGGAAGTGATCGTTGCTATCAGTGACAGAGGAGCGTGCTGACTCAATCACAGCCTGGCCGACGTCGGGTTTGTCGGCCTCGTCGACGATGACGAGCATCTTTTCAGCGTGACGTCCCTCCAGTGACTCTGGATGAGTCGAACTGATAGCGCGGAAGGCTTTGCTCGGATGTTCTTCAAACTCGATCCGGGGTTGTGCCTCCTTGACTTGGCCAGGTAGGGGGAAACCAGACTCCCGAGCCTGCTTCAACATAGCCTTCATCTCGCTCCAGACAGTCGACTCCATCTGAGAGTAGGATCCCGAAGTCATCATCACGGAGCCACTTGGGTTGCAATAGAGAAAGGCGAGATTGAGGATCGCAACGGCGTAAGACTTCCCGACACCGTTCCCACTGCAGACGACGGTGTTCTTGTTCTTCGTGACTTGTCGAAGAATCCGTTTCTGTGTATCGGCGAGTTCGATCCCGAGAACGCGCTCTGCGAAAGCGATGTATCTGTCTTCACCTTCGACGAAGTCAGCTAGTGGGTGAGGATTCGACGACATTTCAGTTGCGACAGTGTGATAATTGACAGAAAATTGATACACCCAATAGTCTGGAAGTAGTGTGCGAATCCGAGTGTATGGGGTGCGCTAGTTGATTCTATTGCAAATCAAAGACACTTGCAAAGTGGTGTGTGTCCGAGCCGATAGTCGACTACTCAGATCGAGATTCGGTACTATTACTGGCTTCAGAAACAGCCTCCATCCAGCCCTCAGATGCCTCTGCTTTACGAATCTCTGGGCCCTCTTTGAGGAGGCCGAGTTTCTCCAATTCGGACGTCGTATCGCGCATAATTCGGGAGTACACTTTGTTGATACGATCGGTACCCTCCGAATCGTCAATCAGATCATGTTCGATGATGTACTCATTGGCACGATATCGCTTGATGACGTCCAGTGCTACCTGCTCGATCGACGCCCGTTCGTAGGCTCCGATCTCAGCACCCTCTGGGAACCGATCAAGGAGATCAGTGGCGATCTCAACGAGCATCTTCATTTCCGAATCGGACAGACTCTTTCGGATTTTACTTTTCTCGCGGTACATCCCGTGTTTTACTGCGTTTGAGTTATCTTTTGGAGCAACCATAATAGTGAGATAGAGCGTCGTCGACGTCGTCGGCTGTGACTACATCGTGATCCTCGTGGAAACGATCGAGTGCCTCCTGGGATCCGAATACTCTGCGGGTTGTGCGACAATAGACAAATGGTATTTTGGACGGTATCATCAGTAGTCGACGTGGATTTTCGTCCGTTTTGTTCTCGGATGGAGGCCCTCTATGTCCGAGACACAGTCGGCACATAGTGTGGTTAGGTTGCGTACTTCACCGTCGATGTTGGGATCGATTGTGTGGAACGTAAGATCATCGTCCGCTCCACATGAGACACAGTTATCCCCGTCTCGAGCCCGGACTTTGACTTCTAAGTCGTCGTCATAGTTTTGTTGACTGTGCTCCTCTTGTGCAGCATCACAGTGGGCCTGGTGAGCTCCGAGTCCTCGTTTGTCGAAGTATTCTCCACAGTACTCGCACTGTACCTCAGTCATCGTCGTCACCGACTATGGCGAGACGAGTCTGGGTGTCCACCATTGCGATCCCGACGTCGTCATCGTCGAAGGCATCCTCGAGCGACTCTTCGTCGTACTCTACCTGTGTCGAGACGTACGAGGTATCATCCTGATCCAACTCGTCGACTGACTCGACGATCGAACCGGCAACTGTCTCAGCAACACTCAGTTTGGCTACCGATACACTATCGAAGACAGAGAGATCTAGTGGGACGCAAACTTCGTACGTGTTAATTTTGAATGCGGAGAGTGGTTCTCTGGCACCGACATCGGAGGGATCCTGAGCCATCGTCTGTACCTACTATAGGGCTTCCAGAGTCGTTACAATTCGGCCCGGTTGACGGTAAAATAAAGCGCAGTAGGAGTCGGCGAGATCTCAGTTACTACTCAGCCAGATCGTCGTACTTCTCAAGGACTAAATCAAAGTACTCGTCCGTCATTCGGCGTGGATTTTGGACTTGATAGAAATCGTCAAGGATGAAAGCAGTCTGTTCTCGATCGAGTCCGTACGCATGGAACGCACCAGCATCAAGCTCAGCCTGTATTCGCTCTCGTTCATCTGGATCTGTCGCAGCTTCTATGTCGAGTCGATCGCGCATCTCAGCGAACGCATCACCGTAGCAGTTAAGCTTTGCAGCGCGCGTCCAGATATGTTCGAACCAGTCGTCACCTTCGGTGAGTCTGGGAACCTGTGATTCCTTGATTTTATACTTCACAATATGTGTGTCTACTTTCGTCCTCATTAGGTAGTCAAACGGGATACTATTTAACAATCCAACCAACACGAGCAGAGATCTGTCGTCAAATATCTTATCATAAACAGAATGGAGTGGTGAGCTCTCTAAGTTCTCTTCTTTCGGATTAAACTCGTATGGACGTATTGTGTGTAAGGTATTGGTACATACAACACCCTCTGGAATTACAGAAGCAATAATCGTCCTCTCATTTTTTGCTCGTGCGATATCGCGGAAGACGATACGGTTTTCTGTACAGTCAAGCAATACATCACTCTCTGACAGTTTCTCACCACGGTGCTTCTCAAGTAGTTCGTTAACAAAGCCAACCTGAGATCCGTCCCCATCAAATGCATCATACAGCGCCCGTTTGAGTTTCCGAAGATTCTTTTCTCGAATCCTACGTTTCGCACTCACATCTGGATCAACATCTTCCTCAACACTCCAGAACTCTGGGGGCTCTATATCCACAAATGAGGGATCATAATTGAACTGATATATATTACCTCCACCGTACACAGGATAATCACCGAGTTGTGGATCCTCTACAAATCTATCTGTATCGCTGGTACGGTGTAATTCTGCGTATGGTTGTGCGTACCATCCACCTTCTGATTTATCACTTATTGGTGGATGTTCAACTATTGTGCTCAAAATACCCACTTCTTTTTGAGACTGGAGATGTGGAAATATGTTTGCCTCAGGAGAATAATCTTCCATAACCTTCCGAGGAATATTCAGCGCAATTTCATCAAAGTCTTGTAGAGCCTGCATTCCAACTTGCTTAAAAATACCACGAAGATATTCAGTTTCTCCACTATTTTTAAACGTTATCACTCCAAAATTATACATACTTGCAATCTCAGAAAATGTACCCCGATTTTCAAAAGTAATTAAATTTTGAATACTAGTCTTATCAAGCATGTGTTTTCTGAGATCTTTTGTTGACGCCCCATTGAAAATTCCAGCCGGAAGTACCTGAGCAACATAACCATCGTCTTTTGCTAGTTGGAAGATACGTTCAAGGAATAGTGCGGACAAATCATTTTCAGTTCCCTGAGTTTGTCCACCAACTGATGGTGTCTGCATCGAATATGTACTTGAGTTATGGAAATACTGAGAAACAATTTCAATTTCATGTCTATATGATTCCCAACCATCAGATATCTTGTCATTTTCCAAGAGTTCTATTTGTCTTTCTTCCTTCTTTTCTGGTAACAACGCAGGAAACTCTTCATCGTATCTGACGAAGAAATCATCGCGTGTTGGACGCAACCGATCCCACGGTGGGTTTCCAATAATGACGTCAAAACCATCATCAGAATAAACCTCAGCAAACTCTAGCACCCAATGGAAAGGTGTGTAATTATCTAAATCGTCATCAGTAACACCGTCCACAATATCTCGGAAGTCCGAAAGGATTTCGTCATCTAACTCTTCACGATACTCTCGGAGCAACGAAAGAGCGTTCTGTCGATGTTTCTCGGCCTTATCAGGGAATGCTTTATATACCTCGTGAAGTTCAATCTGCTCAATAACATCTTCGTACCTAGAACGGACACTGTTCTCATTCCACTGTTCGAACGTCGCTATGCCGTCTTCTGTTTCTTCTGGGAAACCTACATAGCCGATCAAAGAATTACCCTGTCGAAGATTGAACGTGATATTTGGGAGAGCTAAATCTTCGTGATTTAAGTCGTCAATATCCTCCTCTTTAAGTTCCGAAACGATAGAGAGCCACAGACGGAGTTTGCCGATCTCAACAGCAGGCTCCATGATATCCACCCCATAGATGTTGTTCTGTACTGTGGTTTGTTTCATCCGATGTCGGCTGGGATATTGTTCAGTACGCTTCCACATTTCCTGACGAATATTGGTAATCTCCTCAACCACAGACGTCAAGAAGTGTCCCGAACCCATCGACGGATCCACCACATAGAAATTATCGATGTCTCCGAGCAATTTTGTTATTAAGTCTGTCGATTGAGGCAGTGATTCGATGAGATCATAGATTGTCTCGTAGTTCTCTACCTCTGCCTCTGGCCAACCCCGATCCTCTATGAGTATCCGTTCGAACCTTTCTCGTATTGCAGGACGAACTGTCCGCTCTGCGCTGAACCGTGTTATCTCTTTCGGTGTGTAGTAAGCACCAAGATCAGCATTCTGATCGCCCGGATCTGTCGTGAGATAATTGATTGTCTTCTCGAATACCGAACCGAGGACAGATGGATCGATATCTGTAGGGCCTCCATCCGCGGAGAAATGATATCTCTCCAACAGATTAATTATTGACTTCAGAACAGTATCGTGGATGTCGAATTGACGCTCGTCGACATCCGACTCTGTGCTGAGTTCGGGCCGGAAAAGTCCACCATTGAGATATGGGATATCTTCATACAGTTCAATTGTATCCCTCCGAGTGTCCGGCTTGACGTTCATTACATCGTAAAATAGTGGATCAAGGAACGATTTATACATTGTTTGGGCATGCATTCCTTCCTCATAGGCTTCCACAATCGTCTGGAGCAAGTCGGGGCGGACGATTCGCTTGTCCTCCAGGAATTTGATGAAAATAAGCCGATTCATCAGCTCGACTGAGAACAATCTCGTGTCGTCACCATCTGCATCGTCGGGGGCGATAACACCTTCTCCAACAAGGCTTCGAGCTCGGCGTTCTTCACTTACGTCACCATCATTGACTCCAAACACATAGCGGATATAGTCGTCATAAAATTCGTCGGTGATTGCTTCCTGTTTCTGTTTTAGAACATCTCTGGCGTCGTCGATAATCGATCGGAAGTTATCGAAGTCAAACGTCTGGATGAATTCTGCAACGAGTTCTCGCTCCTCATCACTGACAGCTTCAATCGGTGACTCCGTACCAGTTACTTGGTTTTCGAACAGAGTAAGAAAGACAGGTTGGAGATCGACATCGGTAACTGTAGTGTGTGTATACGAGTCAGGATCGTACCGGATGAAGATCCATCTGAGGCCGTCAGTAGCAAAACCAAAGTCGGATTCGAACTCACGCTGGCTCAACCAAGACTTGACTTGATCCACACCATGCCCACGGTTTTCGAGTCGTTTCTTCAGTGGTTCCGCCTCAATGAGTAAACGGCTAGAGTCGACGCTATCGATATCTCGGAGTGAAACAGCGTAGTCAGCTTGCTCCCCCCGTGTAGACGAAAAGTCACCAGCCTCAGTGCCGTAGTTATCATACCCCAGTGCCTCGAATAACGGCTCAATCACCCTCGATTGGGTGGTAGGTTCGGGATCGAGTCGATCGCGAGTAAAATCAGAACGCAGGGTATACTCCCCTCTCCCCCGAGTAAAAACGTTTTCAAGAATGTCGTCGTCAATTTGATCCCGTAACAATCGAATGGAATCATCGATCGTCTCGATAATACGATCCTCAGCCTCTGAACTTACCTCAGTGTCAAACTCATCGAAATTAAACTCTGTCTGGGTATCGCTCGTCGACATTTGGCCCGACTTACGGCTCTACTGATAAGAATGTATGCTAAATAGGAGCAGAGAATTGTATAACGTCGTATAATTAATTATTGTAAGTTATGTCTATGGAAAATGATAAATAGATATGATCAATTGGTTGAGACATGTCTAAAGATGATAAAAATGATTCAGTTTCTTTCAAACAGTCTATACTTGAGTATTTTAATACCTCAAGCATCGGTTTGATTATTGGTTCGTCTATCGTTATTTTAGGCTCATTTTTGAACTGGATCGAGAATCCACTTGTAGCAACAACAGGGATCGGCATTGGATTGGGATATATTACAATATTTATTTCAGTTGTCGTATTATTATTGTCTTATTTAAATAAATACGAAAATAAGAGGATGATACTATCATTCTTGTCTGGCATGGGTTTGTTACTAGTAGCCTTAGCTGCTATTTTGATAATACTCACAGATCCACAGGCAAGAATCGGAGGTGGACTTTATCTCACGCTTGTTGGTGCGATAGTTGTAGCCGTTTATGCTGTAAAAGAATATGCAAATCTTACTTCACGAAAAAGGGCAGCGACTCTAGCTGCTGGAACAATATTTCTAATTCTACTTGCTCCAGGGATAGTCGTTTCTGGAGAGGTTATTTATGAATATCAAAAGCTTCAGGCTGAGCAAGATCTTAGGGCATTAGAGATCAATCAAGTAAGCTCATACAATATGGTGGAGAGGAATACATCCGTTGCTGAAATCGAATTTACAAACCCAACAAGTAGTGAAATATCCGTCAGGGTTGGTTTCGCCTCCAATATACCAATGTATAGTGCAGAAGTTTATCAAATTCCTCCTGAACAAACAAAAATTGTTGAAATTGAAGAAGATAGTGAAACGATGATCAGAGTGGCAGATATTGAAAGAGGCTATGAGCATCGAGTAGAATGTAATTTTAGAGAAATAGGATATGGTGACAATGGTGAACTTGGATTTAGGTTTACGTATGACTGTTCTCCTGGGCCCGGAAGTCTAGCAATTTTGCCCGCTCATGAGTATTATGATCCGGATCAAACGGAATATTAGAAATATAGTGTAGAAAATGGGGGTTTGTTCAGAAGGGTATTACTTATCAGGATCTTTACATAGTCAGTTTGTGTTTTAGAATAAATTGGACAAGTGTAAACTTATTACCAGTTTTGGTGTACCGTATTATGTCTCGATCGACGGTGCTCAGTCTACCAGGACAGGTGTCGACGTCGAGCTCGACGAGTGGTAGTGTCTCGATCGACGAGTGTCTCAGTTGGATCGGACACCGATCATTGTAGGATCAGACATAGACAGCTGTCAGTGGGCCTCTATGTAGTGTTGAACGGGTACTGAGGTACAGTTGAAAGGATACCAATCAGGTTGGACTGTAACCTATGTCTACTGTCTACTCTACTTAGGTTAGCACCACTACACCACAACTGTGACGACTGCTGTGTAGTCCGACATAACATAATGTATAGTATAACATAACATAATGTATAGTACAACATAACCTATGTCTAGTCGGACTTATACTATTACTAAACGACAGAGAACCCCCATCACAACAACCCTTACCGGTTTTTGGAGAGCAACTGGTATAAACATGTCGGGGAGACTTACAATCAGTGCAAGATGACATGATTTGAGTCCTCGATCGAGGATCTGAGTCATCCCACCAACATAGAAATCCAATCTGAGCAGCCTCTCGTCCGTCTCACAGGATCGCAGCGAGTTACGAGAGGCATTGGACGTCTGAGCAAACAAAGCTCTCTGTGGAGCTCACAGGGGCTTCTATGTCGAAGCTACCACAGTACTACCGATCATATAGATCGATTGCAGTGTGGTAGGATTCCACAGGAAGCTCTCTAAGCGACGTCTGTGGTGCCAGACGATGGATCCCCTCACCGACACCGAAGATTGCTCAGTGGAGCCCACAGGGCCCTGTATCGGATATTAGTGGTGACTCAATGAGGGGTTATCGGGCTGACGTCGTCATCAGCACGGACTGTAGCCACACTCAAGACAGATCGAGCAGCCTTCCGATGGTATCATTTTCATTTCGCCACAATCTGGACATTCGTACACTTTTGATGCCATTGCGACAATACTAGTTTATATAATTATTCTGATAGTAACGGTGATCTGATTGGAGATGGATCATCGACATTGTAGACGTGGATCGGATCACGATCGTCACAGACGTATGTGCTACCACAGCCACCACAGATATCAGTTATGTCTAATGCGACACAGACTACTGTGATATCCCAGATGGTACAGATAACGTCGACACACACCACTTTGCAAGTGTCTTTGAT
>SL_7KL_010_BRINEDRAFT_10000054_pt1 | contig 44931 bp, 41 predicted proteins | sample SodLak_010_BRINE_FD_10663 | JGI IMG/M metagenome (IMG submission 10663)
CCCGACTGCTGCGTTGCGCTGCTTGACCGCAGAATGACTGCGGCGCGGCACAGCGCGCCTTGCCTCGAAAAAAATGCGGACTCCAACGCAGGCGTGCGAATAAATCAGTGCTTCCTTAAAGGAAAGGCTTGCTCAGAGGTGCAGGCCGCACTCGGTTTTCGGCTTGCCCTGCCAGCGGCCGCTGCGGCCTTCACCCTTGACCGTGCAGTGGGAGCAGCCTATGGAGTGATAGCCTTCCGCCACCAGCGGATGGAACGGCAGGTCATGCTCGCGGATATAGGCGTCCCGTTCCTCCCGGGTCACGTCGATCATCGGGTTGAACTTGATGATCCCCCGGCGTTCCTCGAACACATCCAGGTCCGCCCGATGGTCGGTCTGCCAGCGCATCAGGCTGGAAACCCAGACATGATAATCGCCCTTGACCTCTTCCAGTGGCTGGACCTTGTTGACCGAGCAGCACAGGTCCGGATCGGATTCATACAGCTTCTGCTCCTTGGCGAAGCGGAAATGATGTGAATCCGGGCGAATGTCCTCGACGGTCAGGCCGAACAGCTTCGCCAGGTAGTCCCGGTATTCCAGGGTCTCGCGGAAATGAAAACCGGTATTGATGAAGTGGATCACCTGTTCCGGTCGAATCCGCGAGATGATGTGCAGGAAGTAGGCGGAGGTGGCCGCGAACGACGAGGTCACGAGAATCTTTTCCGGATTGAAGTCCTGATAGACACGCCGGATGCGCGCCTCGAAATCCAGCGCCGCGTATTCCTCGTTGAGTTCGGCGATGGACTGGGCGCTGAGTCCGGCGGAGTTGCTCACCGGCTCGGCCTCCTCGGCCACTTTCTGCAATGTGCTTTGCGTCATTACTCTGCTTCACCAGATTTTTTCTCAGGCCTGGAAGGATACGGGTTAAAAGGCCCGGAAAAAGGAATATGTAATTGTATGGATATGCTGTGTCGGCATAATCGCGGCCTGCACTCGCCCCAAGGGCCCGTCTGCTGCTGGCCAGTGTCGGGCCGGAACCCGATCCCCGTCCTGCTGTCTCGGGAGGGGCAGCGCGCCTTGTCCAGCGACCGGAACCGGTAGGACACTGGCGCGGGAATAAAACAGCGTTTCCCCAAAAGGAGTGTCATTGCTATGCGGTATTCCGCCAAACAAGGATTCACGCATGAGGATACGCCTCGCCTTGGCGTGCTGATCGCGAACCTGGGCACGCCGGATGCGCCCACGCCGAAGGCGTTGCGCCGTTATCTTGGTGAGTTCCTTGCCGACCCACGGGTGGTCGAGGTGCCGCGGATCCTGTGGCGGGTCATATTGCACGGCATTGTCCTGCGCACGCGGCCAGCGAAATCGGCCAAGGCCTATCAGGAAGTCTGGACCGAGGACGGCTCGCCGCTGCTGCAGATCGCCAAGGCACAGACCCGTGGCATTGCGGAGCGGCTGCAAAAACGGGTCAGCGGTCCGATCGTGGTCGAGCTGGGGATGCGCTATGGCAACCCTTCCATCCCGTCGGCACTGCAGTCACTGCGTGATAAGGGCGCTGAGCGCCTGATCATGTTGCCGCTCTACCCACAGTATTCCGGCTCCACCACCGCTTCGACGTTCGACGCCCTGGCCGACACGCTGAAGCGCTGGCGATGGGTGCCCGAGTTGCGGATCATCAACCAGTACGGGGATGACGAGGCATACATCGCAGCTCTTGCCAGTTCCATTCGAGAGCATTGGGAAAAGCATGGTCGTGGCGAAAGACTGCTGTTCTCGTTCCATGGCACCCCGCGCCGCTACCTGCTGAATGGAGACCCCTACCATTGCCAGTGCCACAAGACCGCACGGTTGGTCGCCGAAAAGCTGGAACTCGCTCCGGATAGCTGGCAACTGACGTTCCAGTCGCGTTTCGGTCGCGAGGTATGGCTGCAGCCCTACACCGATGAGACCGTGATGGCGCTGGGCAAGCAGGGATTGAAGACCCTGGATGTGATCTGCCCCGGTTTTTCCGCGGACTGTCTGGAGACCATCGAGGAGATCGAAGGCGAAAACCGGGAATACTTCGAGGAGGCCGGGGGTGGAGAACTGCGCTATATCCCGGCACTGAACGATCGCGAGGATCACCTAGACATGCTGACCAATCTGATTCTGGATCATGCCCAGGGCTGGCCGGAAACCGGACTACGCACGCGAGGTGTCCGCGATGAGGCGGCGACCGGCCGTCGCGCCCGGGAAATGGGGGCGGAAGCCTGAAGCATCGGGTTACGTTTTGCCCGAGCGTCCGGGTAAACTCCCGTGTTTTTGAGACAGCAGCGAGGACATGACATGGCCAAGGCAAGCGCACGACATATCCTGGTGGCCGATGAGGGCCTGTGCCAGGAGTTGAAGACACGTATCCAGAATGGCGAGGGCTTTTCGACCCTGGCCCAGGAATACTCCAGCTGTCCGTCGGGCCGCGGTGGCGGTGATCTGGGTAGTTTTGGTCCGGGGCAGATGGTGCGGGAATTCGACGAGGTCGTGTTCTCGGCGCCAATCAACGAAGTTCAGGGTCCGGTGAAGACCCAGTTCGGGTATCACCTGCTGGAAGTCACCGAGCGCAGCGACTGAGTTCAGTCGCTGTAGATGCTGCCGATGAAGCTGCGCAGCCGCTCGGAAGGCGGTTCGCGCAGCAGGCGGCTCGGTTCGCCATCATGCAGAATCCGGCCCTGATCCAGAAACAGCAGGCGCGTTCCCACCTTCTCGGCGAAGCGCAGTTCATGGGTGACCACGAGCATGGTCATGCCGTCTTCCGCCAGATCCTGCATCACCCGCAACACCTCGCCGCGCAGTTCCGGATCCAGCGCCGACGTTGGCTCGTCGAACAGCATGATGCGCGGGTTCACCGCCAGCGCACGGGCTATGGCGACGCGCTGCTGCTGGCCGCCGGACAGTTCGGCTGGCAATTTGCCTGACTCCGTCTCCAGCCCGACCCGCCGCAGCAGCCGGTCGGCCACGGCCTGTGACTCCTTGCGTGACAGGCCAAGCACCTTGCGCGGGCCGAGCATGACATTGTCGCGCGCGGTCATCTGCGGGAACAGCTTGAATTGCTGGAACACCATGCCGGTTTCCCGGCGCAGCGCCTGCCGACTGCGCTGGCCGCGGCCAAGCTTATGGCCGGCGATCTCCAGTGTGCCGCTGTCGGGAACGTCCAGCGCATTCAGGCAACGCAGCAGGGTGGACTTGCCGGATCCTGATCGGCCGGTGAGGACCACGATTTCGCCGCCCTGCACGCAAAGGTCCACGTCCTTCAGCACCGGCGTGCCTGCAAAGGACTTGCACAGCTTGTCGCAGCGAATCAGGCTCACAGGATGGTCAGTCTCCGTTCCAGCAACCGCATCAGCATCGCCAGACTGAAGGTCATCAGCAGGTAGAACACGGCCACTGCCGTCCAGATTTCCAGTGCCCGGCCGGTCTGGGCAGTCAACTGCTCGCCCTTCTGCGCCAATTCTGCCACCCCTATTACCAGGAACAGCGCCGAGTCCTTGAGACTGATGATGAACTGGTTGCCCAGGGGCGGAATGGAGCGGCGCAGTGCCAGCGGGCCGACCACATGCAGTAGCACCTGGGGATAGCTCAGGCCCAGGGCCAGGCCTGCATCGGTCAAACCCGGATCCACCGATAGCACGCTGCCCCGGGCAATTTCGCTGATGTAGGCACCGGCGTTCAGCGCCAGGCACAGCGAGGCTGCGGCAAAACCCGACAGGGTGATGTCCAGTGCCAGTGGCAGCGCGAAATAGATGAACATGGCCTGGACCACGATGGGCGTGCCCCGGATCACCGACACGTAAACAAAGACCAGCCAGTGCATCAGCGGCAGGCGGAACGCCAGGATCAGACCGCAGATGGTACCTATCAGCAGCCCGCCGCCTATCCCCAGCAAGGTTATCCAGGCCGTGAGCTGGGCCCCTTCCACCATCTGTGGGATCGCGTCCCAGACGACTTGCCAGCGAAAATCCATGGTTCAGCGTGCCCTGGTGTGCCTCACTCGGGTGGTTCGCCGAACCACCGCTCGTAGAGTTCGGCGTAGCGACCATCATCCTTCATCGCCTGCAGTGTGGCGTTGAAGGGCTCGGGTAGTGGACTGCCCTGGGGGAAGGCCATGGCATAGCTCTGGGCCTCCAGGTTATCGCCCACCGCCTTGACCTCGCCGTCACCGGCGGTGTCGATGTAATAGAGCACGTTGGGCGTGTCGTGCAGCGCGGCATCGACCCGGCCGGAGCGGACTTCCAGGTAGGCCTGCTCGGCGCGTGAGAAGCGGGTCAGTTCAACCCCGTCCAGATGCTCGCTGGCATACTGGTCGCTGGTCGTGCCGGTGGTCACGGCCAGCCTGCGGCCGGTGAGATCTTCTATCCTCTCAATCTGGTCATTGTCGGTGCGGACCATCAGCATCAAGCCGCTGTCGTAGTAGGGCTCGGAGAAGTCCATGGCTTCCTTGCGCGCATCGGTTACCGTGATGGCGGCAATCGCCCCGTCGGCCCGGCCGGTCTGCAGGGCGGTGAGGATGCCGGAGAAGTTCATGGTGTTGTAGTCGAAGTCCCAGTCATTCTCGGCGGCGATGGCCTCCCAGAGTTCGACCTCGAAGCCGGTGCGCTCGCCGTCCTGCTCGAACATGAACGGCACGAAGGAGGACGGAATGGCGATGGTCAGGCGTTCCGCCTGGGCCGGCGCGGCAAGCATCGCCAGAAACAGGACAGTCACGATCAGACAAGGGCGCATGGTGACCTCGAAGGTTGCGGTCGGATCGGGCGGGTTGAGCGATATCGAGTTTTTATCGTGGTGAGGCCTGCTGGTGCTGTCAAATGGGTGAGGATTGATAGGCCTTGGCTGAGCCGCCAGCAGGTCAGTGTTTCCCTTGTGATCGTTGGAGCCTTGTGCGGCGGGCAATTTGCGGGCTCAGCCAAAGTAGCCATGCAGAAACCAGCGGCCGGGTTGCCGTCGGTCCTGGAAGACCCACAGACGACTGCCGTCCGCAGCCCGTGCCTGGTAATAGTCACGGCTGATGTCCTGTCCGTCCCACCAGCCGGATTCAATGCGTTCCGGCCCCTGGCAGAGTTGCAGTTGGCCATGGTGTTCGGGCAGGCCGTTGCGGCATGCCAGTTGTTGCGGTTCGGGCAATAGCCAGAGTGGCCGGTGCGGGCTGGCGGTCTGCTGCCTGTCGCTGGCGGGTGCAGGCATGTGCCAGGCCCGTTCCGGCCGATGGTCTGCTACCGTGCCGAGGCCGCTGATCGCGGCCTCGCCCAGGCGGGCACCCAGACGTTCAGTCAGTTGCTGCCAGGACATCCGGGCTGTCTGTCCATGACGCAGCAGATCCGTGGGGCTTGCGGTCAGTGGCAGCAGATGTCGGGCCTCCAGGATCAGGCCGGTGACCGGCGCTTTCAGGGGGGTGCGCTGCAGACGCTCCCGGGCCACGACAAGCAGGCGTTCGCCATCGCGGCTGAGGCCCTGCAGGCCCAGCAGCAGGGGTGTCGCTGCATGGTCCTCGTGCAGCAGTCGTAGCCGAACCCGCTGCACGCCAGCCTGCAATCCGGTCAGCAGTGCCTGCAGATCCCGCAGCAGTCGTTGCAGGGCAAACAGCACCGCGGCACTGTCATGGGCCGCCGCCGGCAAGGCCAGTTCGCCGTGGAAAACCGGGCGGGGCCGGTGGTTCGGTCGCGGATCCGGACGTTCGCCAAGAGCGCGCTGTAGTTGTTCGCTGAGCGTGTCGCCCAGCCGCCGCCCCAGTTCCGCGGCCGGCAGCCGCAGGCAGTCACCCAGGGTCAGCAGCCCCAGTCCTGACAATGCCCGTGTCTGTGCAGGTGTCAGTTCCATTGCATGAATCGGTAGTGCGGCCAGCCGTGCCGCCAGCGCTTCGCGTTCCGTGAACAGGGTGTCGCCGCCGACCCGGCAGAACAGGCAGGCCGCCGCCGCCGTGGGGGCAACCGCGGATTGCCAGTGCAGCCCGAGTTGTTGCAGGTGCCGGTTCAGTTGCTGTTGCAGGCCGGCCATGCCACCGAACAGTCGCTGGCTGCCGCCGATCTCCAGGACCAGTTCGAACGGCGGCTGACGGCTGACCCAGCCGCTGAACTGCAACAGTCCGTCGGCCAGTCGCCGCAGACTGTCCTGTTCCAGATCAGGGCGGCGCTGCACCAGTTGTAGGTCCGGACTCAGGCTGCGTGCCTGGGCCGGCCGCATGCCGGGACTTACGCCATCGGCGGCAGCCGTGCGACTGACGGTCAGCAGCCGCTGCGCATCGACCACCGCCATCAGCGGTTCGTCATCACAGCCGCGGCGGAAGACATCCAGCGGCAACTCGGGAAAACGCAGTGCCTGCCAGAGCAAGGACATGACGCGGGAAACGGTGAAACCCGATCAATGCATGCGATCGAGTTGCCGCTCGCCATCCAGCGGTAATTGCAGTTGCGGCACGCGAGCTTGTTCGCTGCGGGGCTTCGGATACAGCGGCCGCACGATGGCTGGCCGGGCTGGCGCCGTCTCTGCCATTCGTTCTCGACCACGTCCGCCATGCGGCGGCCATGAAACCGGCAGGGCCTGTACCCGGGGTGTATCCAGCTTGAGTTGCAGCGATTGCGGGCCGACATTGCCGCGGCACTTGATCAGGTCCAACTGGCTGACCCCCTCGGTGTCGCGCCGCAGCCGCACCCGCAAGGTGGCCGGCGAGGGCTGCGCCGCATCGGTTTCGCTGCGGAGCAGAAAGCCCGCGCAGTCGCCGGTTTCGGCCGCCAGTTGCAGGCGGCGCAGGGCGCTGGCGTCCGCCTGTCCCGGCCAGCAGATCACGGCGGCGCAGGTGCCTGCCCGCAAGGCCTGTTCCACGGCCCAGAGGGTGTCCACATGGCGTTGTGGTCGGACCAGCAGGATCCTCGACAGATCAATGCCGCATGCTGCCAGTGCCGGCGCATAGGGAATGTGCGGTGGTGCAATGAGAGCAATCCAGCGGCTGGCCCGACTGAGGCGGGCCAGCGCCGGCATCAGCAGTTGCAGTTCGCCAATACCCTGTTGTGCGTGGATGACCTCGGTCAGCGCCGCCTGGGGCCAGCCGCCTCCAGGCAGGCGTGCATCCAGTTCGGCAAAGCCGGTGGCGGTGGCAGCGGTCGTGACCGGCGCCGAGGTGGCGCGCCAGATGCGGGGTTCGCGAAGCAGTTCGTGCAGGGCATCAGTCATGGCGACCTCGTCGTGTTGTTCTTGCGTATCAGGAGGAATTACAACGGCGAACCGTTGCGGATCAGGCCGACACCCAGTCCCTCGATGTCGAGCGGGTCACGGCGGAGATCCAGTTCCAGAGTGCTGAAATCCGGGTTTTCCGCCTGTAGCCAGACCCTGTGTCCATCGCGGCGGAAGCGTTTCACGGTGACTTCGTCCTGTAGCCGGGCGACCACGATCTGGCCGTTGCGGGCTTCACTGGTGCGATGTACCGCCAGCAGGTCGCCGTCGAGAATGCCGGCGTCCCGCATGCTCATACCGCGCACCGCGAGCAGGTAATCCGCCTGGGGTGAGAACATTTCGGCGGCGGCATGGCAGTGCCCGCGCACATGCTCTTCGGCCATTACCGGGCTGCCGGCCGCGACCTGACCGATAATGGGAAGGCCACGGGGTGATGCCGGTTCCTCGTCCAGCAGGCGGATGCCGCGGGAAGAGCCGGGCGTGAGCTGTAGCGCGCCCTTGCGTTCCAGGGCGCGCAGATGGCTCTCCGCTGCGTTCGGTGAACGGAACCCCAGTGCCCGGTTGATATCCGCTCGGGTCGGCGGATAACCGGTTTCGGTGATGAAACGCCGGATCAGGTCGAGTATTTCCTGCTGGCGGGTCGTCAACGATTGCATGGGCGATCTCCATCGGAGGGATGCGGAAACGGTATGACTGTTACTATAGACAGTGTTTTTTTGTACAGCAACAGTGTTTTTCTTCTGTCCGGGCGGCGTAGAATGCCGGCCATTCAGCCGGACAAGTCCCGCGATGATCGTCGGAGGCGATTCTGCCCATCCGGGGGCGCGGGCCGGCACCGGGTGCATCAGGAGCAGCATGGTTAGTGTCACCGATGACCTCAGCGAGTTGTTCGCTCGCGGCGAGCCGCCCCTCGACCGCTGGCTGGACACGATTCTGCCGCAGGCGTCGGCGGATGAACGCAGTCTGGTGGCGGGTGCCTGGGAGCTTGCCCAGACCAGTTATGGCAGCACCTGCCGTGCCTCCGGCGAGAGCTATTTCGAGCATGGCCTGTCGGTGGCCACGATCCTGGCCGGCCTCAAGCTCGATGTGCATACCCTGGTGGCCGGTTTGCTGCACGATGCGCCAGCGGTCAATCCCGAGGTCTGGTATGCCCAGCGCGAGGGCTGCGATGCCGAGGCGCTGGTGATGATCGACGGCGTCTCGCGGATGGACCTGATCAGCACACTGCATGAAACACCGGGCAATGACCGCGAGGGGCAGTCCGAAGCGTTGCGCAAGCTGCTGCTGGCCATGGCCCAGGACATCCGGGTGGTATTCATCAAGCTGGCCGAACGGCTGCATGATCTGCGCACCCTGAAAACCCTGCCCGAGCCCGTGCGGCAGCGGGTGGCGCGCGAGGCGGCCGACATCTATGCGCCGCTGGCCAATCGCCTGGGCATCTGGCAGGTGAAGTGGGAGATGGAGGATCTGAGCTTCCGTTACCGGGAGCCGGAGACCTATAAGCGAGTCGCCCGTTTGCTGCGCGAGAAGCGCAAGGACCGGGAGCGCTATATCCAGCAGATCACCGGCGAGTTGCAGGCGGCGCTTGACCGCGCCGGCATTGATGGCGAGGTGCACGGTCGGCCGAAGCACATCTACAGCATCTGGAAGAAGATGCAGCGCAAGGGCCTCGGCTTTCACGAGCTGTTCGATCTGCGGGCCCTGCGCGTGCTGGTACATGACGTTGCCGCCTGCTACGCGACGCTGGGCGTGGTGCACAGTCTCTGGAAGCACATTCCGAAGGAGTTCGACGACTACATCGCCACGCCGAAGGAAAATGACTACCAGTCCTTGCACACTGCGGTTGTCGGGCCCGAGGGCAAGACCGTCGAGGTGCAGATCCGTACCCACGAGATGCATGAGCAGTCCGAGCTGGGTGTGGCAGCGCACTGGCGGTACAAGGAGGGCGGTTCACGTGATCCGCGCTTCGAGCAGCGTATCGCCTGGCTGCGGCAGTTGCTGGAGCCAGGCCGCGATGACTCGGCAGCAGAGGATTTCATAGATCGGTTCAAGGCCGAGGTGTTCGAGGACCGGGTCTATGTGATCAGCCCGCGGGGCGATGTCATGGACCTGCCGCGGGGTGCGACCCCGCTGGATTTTGCCTACTACGTACACAGCGATGTCGGTCATCGTTGTCGGGGCGCCAAGGTCAATGGCCGCATCGTGCCACTGACCACGACGCTGAAGAACGGCGACCAGGTAGAGATCCTGACGGCGCGCAACTCGGTTCCCGGACGCGACTGGCTCAATCCGGCACGAGGCTACGTCACCACCAGTCGGGCCCGGTCGCGGATTCGTACCTGGTTCCGGCAGCAGGATCACGACAAGAACGTCACCGCAGGTCGCCAGGAGCTGGATCGCGAACTGCATCGCCTCGGACTGCACGGCATCAATCTGGAGAAACTGGCTCAGCGGACACGGTTTCCCCAGGTCGAGGAGTTTCTCGCGGCCATTGGCCGGGGCGACATCACCGGCGGCCAGATCGCCGGCCTGCTGGGCGATCAGGTGCTGCCACGAGACGAAGAGAAGCCGCTATCGCTGGAACGCGAGGCCACCTCGGACGGCTCCGGCGACGTCTCGATCTACGGGGTTGGCAACGTGCTGACACGGCTCGGGCGGTGCTGCCGGCCAGCACCCGGTGATCCGGTGATCGGTTTCATTACCCAGGGCCAGGGAGTGACCATTCACCGCCAGGACTGTCCCAATCTGCGCAAGGCCGTGGAAACCGATAGCCATCGCCTGGTCGAGGTGAGCTGGCGGGCCGGTTCTGAAAAGAAGTATCCGGTGGATATCCAGGTCGATGCCTACGATCGGCAGGGCCTGTTGCGTGACATCACCGCCATCCTGACCAACGAGAAGCTGAATGTGATCGGGGTCAATACCAGCACCGGCCGTGATGATCATGTGGCGCGCATGACGTTGACCGTGGAGATCAGTGATGTGGAGCAGATGAGTCGCCTTATGGAGCGTGTCGCGGGGCTGCGTAACGTGGTCGATGTCCGCCGCGCCACTGGCTGACCCGGTTCCCCCGAGGCCTGCCTTGGAGTACACTTCGCAGCGGTTTTGGGGACACTGTTCATGCCTACGGATGTTTGACGGGGACTTCGTCGAAGCCCTCGGCTTTCGTGCGCCCGCATTCAGGAGAAGCTGTTGAACGCACCGGCTGTTCTTGCGCTCGAGGACGGAACACTGTTCCGCGGGGAATCCATCGGCGGTGCCGGCAGCACCAGCGGCGAGGTGGTATTCAACACCGCGATGACCGGCTATCAGGAGATCGCCACCGATCCCTCCTACAGTCGGCAACTGGTCACCCTGACGTATCCGCACATTGGCAATACCGGGGTGAATGCCATCGACCGGGAAGCCGACCGGGTCCAGTTCGGTGGTCTGATCATCCGCGATCTGCCGGTGCGTGCCAGTAACTGGCGCAGCGAGGGTGATCTGTCCGCATACCTGCAGCAGCACGGGATCGTCGCCATCGCCGGTGTCGACACCCGGCGACTGACCCGTCTGCTACGCGAGAAAGGCGCGCAGAACGGCTGCATCATGGCCGGCGATGTGGATGAGGGTCAGGCGGTCGCTGCCGCGCAGGCCTTCCCCGGTCTCAAGGGCATGGATCTGGCGCAGACCGTGTCGACCGAATCCAGCTACGAGTGGCGCCGTGGTAGCTGGACTCTGGACGACGGCACTGCCGATGCAGCAGAAACCGACGCCGCCGACCTGCGCTGGCATGTGGTCGCCTGGGATTACGGCATCAAGCTCAACATCCTGCGCATGTTGGTGGATCACGGCTGCCGGGTCACCGTGGTGCCGGCGAAAACGCCGGCGTCCGAGGTGCTGGCCATGCGGCCGGACGGTGTGTTCCTGTCCAACGGGCCAGGCGACCCCGAGCCCTGCGATTATGCGATTGCCGCCATCCGCGAGGTGGTTGAGGCCGGTCTGCCCACTTTCGGAATCTGCCTGGGTCATCAGCTACTGGGCCTGGCCAGCGGCGCGCGCAGTGTGAAGATGAAGTTCGGTCACCATGGCGCCAACCATCCAGTCGTGGATGTGGCAACCGGGCGCGTGATGATCTCCAGCCAGAACCACGGTTTTGCAGTGGATGAGGACAGCCTGCCGGCAACGCTGCGGACCACGCACCGTTCGCTGTTCGACGGTTCGCTGCAGGGCATTCAGCGCACGGATCGGCCGGCCTTCAGTTTTCAGGGGCATCCCGAGGCGAGCCCCGGGCCGCACGACGTGCGACCGCTGTTCGCCCATTTCATCGAATTGATGCAGCAGCATCAGGCCTGAATCCGCCCCCGGCAGAAAGCGAGACACCATGCCCAAGCGTACCGACATCCAGAGTGTGCTGATCATCGGTGCTGGCCCGATCGTGATCGGCCAGGCCTGCGAGTTCGACTACTCCGGGGTGCAGGCCTGCAAGGCCCTGCGCGAGGAGGGGTACCGGGTCATTCTGGTCAATTCCAACCCGGCCACGATCATGACCGATCCGGACACCGCGGATGCCATTTACATCGAGCCGGTGAGCTGGGAGGTGGTGGAGCGGATCATCGAGGCCGAGCGCCCGGATGCGCTGTTGCCGACCATGGGCGGGCAGACGGCACTGAACTGTGCGCTCGATCTGGACCGCCACGGCGTGCTGGAGAAGTACGGCGTGGAGATGATCGGTGCCTCCAGGGATGCCATCGACAAGGCCGAGGATCGTGAGCGCTTCCGCCATGCCATGAACGGCATTGGCCTGGACACGCCCACCGCGGAGCTGGCGCATTCCATGGACGAGGCTCTGGATGTGCAGAGCCGGATCGGCTTTCCTACCATCATCCGGCCGTCTTTCACGCTGGGCGGTTCCGGTGGCGGCATTGCCTATAACCGGCAGGAATTCATCGAGATCTGCGAGCGCGGGCTGGACCTGAGCCCGACCAACGAGCTGTTGATCGAGGAATCGGTGCTGGGCTGGAAGGAATACGAGATGGAGGTGGTCCGCGACAAGGCGGACAACTGCATCATCATCTGCTCCATCGAGAACCTGGATCCCATGGGCGTGCACACCGGTGACTCCATCACCGTGGCGCCGGCGCAGACCCTGACCGACAAGGAATACCAGATCATGCGCAACGCCTCGCTGGCGGTGTTGCGCGAGATCGGGGTCGAGACCGGTGGTTCCAACGTGCAGTTCGCGATCAACCCCGAAAATGGCCGCATGATCATCATCGAGATGAATCCGCGGGTTTCGCGCTCCTCTGCGCTGGCCTCCAAGGCCACCGGTTTTCCGATCGCCAAGGTCGCGGCCAAGCTGGCGGTGGGCTACACGCTGGATGAGCTGCGCAATGAGATAACGGGCGGCGCCACGCCGGCCTCGTTCGAACCCAGTATCGATTACGTGGTGACCAAGATCCCGCGGTTCACCTTCGAGAAGTTCCCGCGCGCGGAGGCGGTGCTGACCACGCAGATGAAGTCCGTGGGTGAGGCCATGGCCATCGGCCGCACCTTCCAGGAGTCATTCCAGAAGGCGCTGCGCAGCATGGAAACCGATCTCGAGGGACTGGATGAGCGGCTGACCGGTACCGCGGAGGAGCTACTGGATCAGCTGCGCGACCGGCTGAAGATGCCGCGCCCGGAACGCGTGCTGTATCTGGCGGATGCCTTCCGCGCCGGCCTTTCGGTGGACGAGGTCTATCGCATTACCGCAGTGGACCCCTGGTTTCTGGCGCAGATTGCCGATCTGGTGGCGCATGAGGCGGATGTGCGACAGGGCGGTCTGACGGCTTTGACCGCCGAGCGCCTGTTCGCACTCAAGCGTCGTGGTTTCTCCGATGCGCGGCTGGCCCGGCTGGTGGACAGTTCCGAAGCCGTGATCCGCAAGCGCCGCTGGCAGGAAGGCATACACCCGGTGTACAAGCGCGTCGATACCTGCGCTGCCGAGTTCGCCTCCGGCACCGCCTACATGTACTCCACCTATGAAGAGGAGTGCGAGTCGGAGCCTTCGGCGCGCCGCAAGATCATGGTTCTCGGTGGTGGCCCGAACCGTATCGGTCAGGGCATCGAGTTTGACTACTGCTGCGTCCATGCCGCCTTCGCCATGCGCGAAGACGGCTACGAGACCATCATGGTCAACTGTAATCCGGAAACCGTGTCCACCGATTACGATACCTCCGACCGGCTTTACTTCGAGCCGCTGACGCTGGAGGACGTGCTCGAGATCATTCACCGCGAGCAGCCCGAGGGCGTGATCGTTCAGTATGGCGGGCAGACCCCGCTGAAGCTGGCCCGCGACCTGGAAGCGGCCGATGCGCCCATCATCGGCACAACGCCGGATTCCATCGACCTGGCCGAGGACCGGGAACGCTTCCAGCAACTGATCGAGCGACTGGGCATCCGGCAGCCGCCGAACCGGCTGGCCCGTGCCGCTGATCAGGCCCTGCGCCTGGCCGCGGAGATTGGCTATCCGCTGGTGGTGCGGCCGTCCTATGTGCTGGGTGGTCGGGCCATGGAGATTGTTTACGGCGAAAACGAACTGACCCAGTACATGAACGAGGCGGTGAAGGTCTCGCACAACTCGCCGGTGCTGCTGGACCGGTTTCTGGATGACGCGGTGGAAGTGGACGTCGACGCAATCTGCGACGGTCAGGAGGTTCTCATCGGCGGCATCATGGAACATATCGAGCAGGCCGGCGTGCACTCGGGTGATTCGGCCTGTTCGCTACCACCGTATACCCTGTCCCAGGCCACTCAGGACAGGCTGCGCGAGCAGGTGCGGCAACTGGCCAGGGCCCTGGGCGTGGTGGGTCTGATGAATACCCAGTTCGCNATCAAGGGTGAGGACATCTTCATCCTCGAGGTCAATCCTCGGGCCTCGCGCACGGTGCCGTTCGTGTCCAAGGCTACCGGTGTGCCCCTGGCCAAGGTGGCGGCGCGCTGCATGGTGGGCCAGAGCCTGGCCGAGCAGGGGCTGACCCGCGAGGTGATCCCGGCCTTCTACTCGGTGAAGGAGGCGGTGTTCCCGTTCATCAAGTTCCCCGGTGTGGATCCAATCCTCGGCCCGGAGATGAAATCCACCGGTGAGGTCATGGGGGTTGGCTATACTTTCGGTGCCGCTTACGCGAAGGCGCAACGCGGGGCCGGAGTTGATCTGCCCACCAGTGGCCGGGTCTTCATCAGCGTGCGCGAGGCAGACAAGTCCGTACTGCCGGAGATCGGTCGGGCTTTGACCGGCTGGGGCTTTACCTTGATTGCGACCCAGGGTACCGCGAGAACATTGAAGGCCGCCGGGGTTGCCTGCGAGACAGTCAACAAGGTGCGGGAAGGGCGCCCGCATGTGGTTGACGCAATCAAGAACGAAGAAATCGATTTGATCATCAATACTACCGAAGGCCGTCAGGCGATCGCGGATTCCTATTCCATCCGCCGCGAGGCACTGCATCACAAGGTGAGTTACACGACCACCATGGCTGGCGCCCGCGCCATCGTGCTGGCGCTGGATTATCTGAACGAAACCACCGTGAACCGTCTGCAGACGTTGCACAAGGAGGCCACGGCATGAGCAGTAAGGTTCCGCTGACCCTGCGGGGGGCCGAAAAGCTCCGCGAGGAACTGAATCGACTGAAGTACGAAGAGCGGCCGCGCATTATCGAGGCCATCGCCGAGGCGCGTGCCCATGGCGATCTGAAGGAAAACGCCGAATACCATGCGGCGCGCGAACAGCAGAGCTTTGCCGAGGGTCGGATCAAGGACATCGAGGGCAAGCTGTCGAATGCCCAGATCATTGACGTGACCAAGCTGAATGCCAACGGCAAGGTGGTGTTCGGTGCCACCGTGGACCTGGTGGATGAGGATTCCGGCGATGAGTTCACCTACCGGATCGTCGGCGAGGACGAGGCCGACATCAAGCAGGGTCTGATCTCGGTGCAGTCACCCATCGCACGCGCGTTGATCGGCCACGAAGAGGGCGATATCGCCTCGGTGGAGGCACCGGGCGGCACCCGTGAATACGAGATCGTGGCGGTGAAGTACATCTGAAGGGGCGGCGCGCGCTTCTTGGCCTGCCGGCGCTACGGAGTTGAAGATGCAGTGTCCGGGGGAGGATGGCTGGCGGGCGCCGTGCCGGGGCCGCGGCGAGTCAGCGCCGCTGCATCGGAAATCTCTGGTCAGCGTGCGTTCAGGGCAGCGCGATGCGGCGCTTGTTCTCGATGCGGGAACGGCGGAACAGCAGAATGATGTTGCCCACGGCCTGGACCAGCGCCGCGTCCTGCTCCTGGCTGATGCGTTCGCCCAGTGCGCGGCGCGCGTCGCGGTCGTCGGCTACCAGCTTCACCTTGATCAGCTCGTGATCGTCCAGCGCCTGGTCGATTTCGGCCATCACGCCCTCGCTCAGGCCGCCGGCGCCCATCAGTACCACCGGTTTCAGCGCGTGGCCGAGTCGGCGCAGATGCCGTTTCTGGTCTTCATTGAGGTTTTTCATGATGCAGCAACCCGACTCCCGGAATAGCAGGCGCGGGAGTGTAGCACGCACCGGCGGCGCGACTCAGACCATCCTGTTGCCGGGCGTGAAGCTGGATCTCGGGGTGCTGGTGCTGATCTTGCTGTGCCTCTGGTTCGGCGTCATGATCGCGCCGCTGAGCCGCCCGGCGGAACTGCTGATACTGTTTGCCGGGTCCGCGCTGGGCGCGGGCTGGCTGGGCTGGAGAATCCGTCGTGCGCTGACGCGGGCGCAGCAGGAACTGGCGCGGGAGATGAGCGATGGCCAGAAGCAAGAGTAGCGGGCGCTGGCTGCGCGAGCACTTCAACGATCCGTTCGTCAAGGAGGCGCAGCGCCAGGGTTACCGCTCGCGGGCCGTGTTCAAATTGCAGGAGATCGATGCCAAGGCCCGCCTGTTGCGGCCGGGCATGGTAGTGGTCGATCTGGGTGCGGCCCCCGGCGGTTGGAGCCAGTATGCGGCGGAAAAGGTTGGCAGCCAGGGGCATGTGGTGGCGCTGGATATCCTGCCCATGGATTCGCTGGCCGACACGACGGTCCTGCAGGCGGATTTCACCGAGGATGAGGCGCTGCAGCAATTGCAGGACACCCTCGGCGGGCGGCCGGTGGACCTTGTGCTTTCGGATATGGCCCCCAATATCTCCGGCATGAGGGCCGTGGATCAGCCTCGCGCCATGTATCTGGTGGAGTTGGCGCTGGACTTCGCACGCGAGGTGTTGAAACCGGGCGGCGATTTTCTGGTCAAGACCTTTCAGGGTGAGGGTTTCGATCCGTTCCTGAAGGAAATGCGCGGCGAATTCCAGCGCGTAGTCTCGCGCAAGCCCGGAGCCTCACGCGGGCGGAGCCGCGAGATCTACCTGCTGGCCCGAGGCCGGCGCCTGTAGTACCGTCAAAAGGAATCCCGGCGGTCCTTGCAACGACCCCAATGCCGTCGCGTGAGTGGTTCGCGCCGATGGCTTCAACGACCGAGGTGAACCACCTTGAACGATATGGCCAAGAACCTGATTCTGTGGGTGATTATTGCTGTCGTGCTGATGTCTGTCTTCAGTAATTTCCAGGACCGCCAGCCGACGACAGACAAGATCACGTACTCCGAATTTCTTAACGATGTCGAGCGCGGCAACGTCAGCGAGGTCACCCTGCAGGGCCAGGAAATTCGCGGCACCACCACGGGTGGCAGCAGTTTCCGCACGATGAGTCCGGAAACGGACAACCGCGCGCTGATCGGTACCCTGCTTGATAATGGTGTCAGCATCGATGCCGAGGAGGCCGAGGGCCGCAGCATGTTGCTGCAGATCCTGATCTCCTGGACGCCTTTCCTGCTATTGATCGCCGTCTGGATCTATTTCATGCGGCAAATGCAGGGCGGTGGTGGTGGCCGCGGCGCCATGTCCTTCGGCAAGAGCAAGGCAAAGCTCATGACCGAGGAGCAGGTCAAGGTCACCTTCAACGACGTCGCCGGTGTCGAGGAAGCCAAGGAAGAGGTTTCCGAGCTGGTCGACTTCCTGCGCGACCCGAGCAAGTTCCAGCGCCTGGGCGGGCATATTCCGCGCGGCGTGCTGATGGTCGGTTCGCCGGGTACCGGCAAGACGCTGCTGGCCAAGGCCATCGCCGGTGAGGCCAAGGTGCCGTTCTTCAGCATTTCCGGCTCCGACTTCGTCGAGATGTTCGTCGGTGTCGGCGCATCCCGGGTGCGCGATATGTTCGCCCAGGCCAAGAAGCATGCGCCCTGCATCATCTTCATCGACGAAATCGATGCGGTTGGTCGCCAGCGTGGGGCCGGTCTTGGTGGCGGCCACGATGAGCGTGAGCAGACGCTGAACCAGTTGCTGGTGGAAATGGACGGCTTCGAGGGCAGTGAGGGCATCATCGTGATCGCCGCCACCAACCGTCCTGACGTGCTGGATCCCGCGCTGCTGCGGCCCGGTCGTTTCGATCGTCAGGTGGTCGTGCCCCTGCCGGACGTGCGTGGACGCGAGCAGATCCTCAAGGTCCATATGAGCAAACTGCCGTTGGCGCGGGATGTGGATCCGTTCATTCTCGCTCGCGGCTGCCCGGGTTTCTCCGGTGCCGATCTGGCCAACCTGGCGAATGAGGCAGCGCTGTTCGCGGCGCGCGGCAACAAGCGCGAAGTCGACATGGAAGACTTCGAGCGCGCCAAGGACAAGATCATGATGGGCGCCGAACGGCGGTCCATGGTCATGAGTGAGAATGACAAGCGACTGACCGCGTATCACGAGTCGGGACATGCCATCGTCGGTCGTATAACGCCGGAGCACGACCCGGTGCACAAGGTGACGATCATACCCCGCGGGCGCGCCCTGGGGGTGACCATGTTCCTGCCGGAAGAGGACCGGGTCAGTTATTCCAAGCAACGGCTCAACAGCATGATCACCTCTCTGTTTGGCGGCCGCATCGCGGAAGAACTGATCTACGGTGACGACAAGGTCACCACCGGCGCCTCGAATGACATCGAGCGGGCGACGCAAATCGCTCGCAACATGGTGACCAAATGGGGCCTGTCCGATCGCATGGGGCCGCTGGCCTACAGTGAGGACGAGGGTGAGGTCTTTCTCGGCCACTCCATGTCCAAGCAAAAGCAGATCTCGGACGAGACGGCGCATGCCATCGAGAACGAGATTCGTCGCATCATCGACGACAACTACTCGCGAGCCAAGGAGATCATCAGCAATAACATGGACAAGATGCATGCCATGGCAGATGCGCTGATGAAGTACGAGACCATCGACAAGAGCCAGATCGATGACATCATGGCAGGTCGGCCAGTGGGGCCGCCGCGCGGCTGGAATGACGGGCAGGGCAGCTCCGGCAGCGGCGACAACCGCGAGACGAAACCGGAGGACGACCGTCGTGAGGGCGGCATCGGTTCCCCGGCCAGCGAGCACTGATTCACCCGCCTGTCTGCGGATGGTCATGGTGCCCGTCCGGTTCGCCGGGCGGGCACTGTTTTTAAGGAAACACTGACTTGTTCCCGCGTCTTGCCTCGGAAGAAATGCGGCCTCCAGCGCAGGCAGTGGAAAATGTCGGTATTTCCGTTCAGGAGTGAATGCGTGGAACGGCAAGCCGAGCAGGGACCACTGTTGGACTGTGGGCGACACCAACTGGATTTGTCCGCGCCTCGGGTCATGGGCATCCTCAATGTGACGCCGGACTCGTTTTCCGACGGCGGCAATTTCCTGCGTCCGGAAACCGCATTGCAGCGCGCCCGTAAAATGGTCGACGAAGGCGCGGACATCATCGATGTCGGCGGTGAGTCAACCCGGCCTGGTGCGATTCCGGTGCCGCTGGCGGAGGAGCTGCGCCGGATCATGCCGGTGCTCGAGGTGCTGTGCCCGCAGTTGCCGGTGCCGGTGTCGGTGGACACCAGCAAGCCGGAAGTGATGCGCGCCGCCGCCCAGGTAGGGGTTGGCCTGCTCAATGACATCAACGGGTTGCGCGCCGATGGCGCGCTGGAGGCGGCGGCAGAGACTGGCCTGCCCGTCTGTCTGATGCATATGCTGGGCAAGCCGCAGACCATGCAGGATGACCCGCGCTACGGAAACGTGACGCAGGAAATCCTCGAATTCCTGATGCAGCGCGTGGCGGCCTGCGAGGCGGCCGGCATCGGCAGGCAGCGCCTGCTGCTGGACCCTGGCTTCGGCTTTGGCAAGCGTTCGGTTCATAATTATCAGTTGCTGCGTGAACTCGATCAGTTCGTCGCTACCGGCCTGCCGGTTCTGGTCGGTATGTCGCGCAAGGGGATGGTTGGCCAGGCGACCAACAAGCCGGCGGCGGAACGGTTGCACGGCAGCGTGGCAGCGGCGGTGATGGCAGCCACGTTCGGCGCGCGCATCATCCGGGTGCATGACGTGGCCGCGACGCGTGAGGCGATGGATTTTGTCGCCGCGGTGTTGTCTGGCGGTGTGGCCGATTGAAAAACAGGGAAATGCTGGCGCCGCCGCGCCCTGCCAGGGAACCGGAACCGGTCTCGGGCGCAGTCGCGGGGACATGGCAGGGTTTCCATGGGGAGCCGGTAAGGAATGACGAGAAGATACTTCGGGACGGATGGGATTCGAGGCCGCGTCGGCGAGCCGCCGATTACGGCCGATTTCATGCTCAAACTCGGTTGGGCGCTCGGCCGCGTGCTGGGTCGCGAGCGGCGGCCGCTGGTAATGATCGGCAAGGACACGCGAATCTCGGGCTATATGTTCGAGTCGGCGCTGGAGGCGGGCCTTTCGGCGGCCGGTGCCGACATCCGATTGCTGGGGCCCATGCCGACGCCGGCGATCGCCTACCTGACCAGTACGTTTCATGCGGCGGCGGGGATTGTCATCAGTGCCTCGCACAACCCGCATGAGGACAACGGCGTCAAATTCTTCTCCGGGCATGGCCGCAAGCTGGACGATGCCACCGAAGAGGCAATCGAGCGTGAACTTGAACGGCCGCTGGTAACCGTGCCCTCGGCGGAGCTGGGCAAGGTGGCGCGGCTTGCCGACGCGTCTGGCCGGTATATCGAGTTTTGCAAGGGACGGGTCAGCCGTTCCATGCGGTTCGACGATCTGCGCCTGGTTATCGACTGCGCCAATGGCGCTACCTACCAGGTCGGGCCGGAGGTCTTCCGCGAGTTGGGCGCCGACGTGATACCCATTGGCGACGAGCCGGACGGTCTCAATATCAACGTCGACTGCGGTTCCACCCATCCGCAAAGACTGCAGGCGGCGGTGCGGGAGCACGGGGCCGATCTGGGTATTGCCCTTGATGGTGATGGGGATCGGGTGCTGATGGTGGATGAGCAGGGCGAGCTGGTGGATGGCGACGAATTGCTTTTCATCATCGCAAGTGGCAGGCACGCCGCGGGTAAATTGCGCGGACCGGTGGTCGGCACGCTGATGAGTAACCTGGGTCTTGAACTGGCCCTCAGCGAAAAGGGTATCGAATTCCGCCGTGCCAAGGTTGGCGATCGTTATGTCATGGAGTTGCTGCGCCAGGAGCACGGCTTGTTGGGTGGCGAGTCCTCGGGTCATCTGGTGTGTCTGGACCGGACCACCACCGGCGACGGTATTATCTCGGCGCTGCAGGTGCTGGAGATCATGAAGCACACGGGGCGTAGTCTGCACACTCTGAAACAGGGGATGCAGCGTCTGCCGCAGACCATGATCAATGTGCCGGTCGCGCGTGGCGTGAATCCGGTGCACGACGCGACGGTCCAGCGCGAGGTGGCGGCAGTGGAAGCGGATCTCGGCGATACGGGCCGCGTTCTGTTGCGACCGTCAGGCACCGAACCGGTGGTGCGAGTCATGGTGGAGGGTGTGGATCCGGAACAGGTCAGCCGCTGTGCCAGCAGGATCGCTGATGCCGTGGGCCAGGCTGTCGGATAGGGAACCCTCGACAAGGCTGGCAGCCTTCCTTACCATTGCCGGCTGATTTTCAGTCGCTGGGCTGGCAGTTATCCAGCGACGAAATGCCGGCCGGCACGACCGCACCAATCACAGGATGGGATATCAGGCCTTGGAGCCTAGGGCTGGGGGGAGCAGGGGCATGCGCAAGAACTTCGTGGCGGGTAACTGGAAGATGCATGGCAACCGGGCGATGGTCCGCGAGTTGCTTGATGGCATCCTGGCCGAAGCCAACCAGATCGAGGCGCCGCCGGCCATGGCGGTGATTCCGCCGGCAGTCCTGATCCCTCAGGTTGCTGAGCGACTGGCCGGCAGCGATGTCGCAGTCGGCGCGCAGAATGTCTGCGACCAGGAGGGAGAGGGTGCCTTCACCGGCGAGATCTCCGGCGCGATGCTGGCCGAGGCCGGTTGCAGCTATGCCCTGGTGGGGCATTCCGAGCGGCGCGCCCTGTATGGTGAGTCGGATGAATTGGTCGGTATGCGCGCAGTGGCGGCGCTTGGCGCCGGCCTGACGCCCATCGTCTGCGTTGGCGAAACACTGGAAGAGCGTGACACGGACCAGACGGAAGCCGTGGTGCAGCGCCAGTTGCAGGCGGTGCTTGCGGCCACCACGCCGGAGCGTGCGTCTGAATTCGTGATCGCTTACGAGCCCGTTTGGGCAATCGGTACCGGCCGGACCGCAACGCCAGAGCAAGCGCAGGCCGTGCATGCCTTCCTGCGCTCCCAGCTCGGCTCCGCTGCGCCGGAGGTGACTATCCTGTATGGCGGCAGCGTCAAGGCGGATAACGCCGAGGCCCTGTTTGGCATGGACGATATCGATGGCGGTCTTATCGGCGGAGCATCGCTGAAGGCCGATCAGTTTCTTGCAATTTGCCGGGCAGCGGCGGGCTGAGCCCGTGTTTCCGGTTCGAGAGAGGTCCTGATGGGACAGATCATTCTGGTCATTCATGTGTTGATTGCAGTGGTGCTGGTCGTGCTGGTGCTGCTGCAACATGGCAAGGGCGCCGATGCCGGCGCCGCATTTGGTAGTGGTGCATCGGCGACAGTCTTCGGTTCCCGCGGCTCGGCGTCATTTCTGACCAGGATGACTGCCATGCTGGCCACGGGGTTCTTTCTCACCAGTCTCACGCTGGCGATGATTGCGGCGCGTCAGATGGGTCCGGGGAGCGTGGTTGATCGGGTGCCGGATCAACCGGTCCCTGAGGAGTCCGCTCCAGCTGCGCCGCAGGACGATGATGCAGCGAGCGAACAGGCGCCTCCGCCTCCGGAAGACTGAGTCGCCGGGTGAGCCAGGCATTGTCTGTCCCTTGCCGGCTTGGGGGGAGGTTGCTAGACTTCGCCCGGCTTACAGGATCCAACCCTGAGTATCAGCGGATGTGGTGGAACTGGTAGACACGCTGTCTTGAGGGGGCAGTGGCGCAAGCCGTGCCGGTTCGAGTCCGGCCATCCGCACCAATCTCTGCGCGATCCGATCCGCGCAGAAGCTTTCGTAAGCTTCTGAATTTAAAGCGATATTTATCGTAGTGCTGGTTGACGCGACAAGCCGCGCAACTTTATACTGCACTGCGAAACGCGTCTGCGCGCGTGTTGTCCGGATACGCGCTCCCAGCGGGCGCCAGTCGAGGACGCTCGAATGCTCGAAGGTTATCTGCCAATCCTGCTTTTCATCATCGTCGGCCTGGGTATGGGTGTTGTGCTCATCACGGTGGGTTTTGTTCTGGGGCCGCGGCGGCCAAACGACGAAAAAAACTCGCCCTATGAGTGCGGCTTCGAGGCATTCGAAGATTCGCGCATGAAATTTGATGTGCGTTATTACCTGGTCGCAATCCTGTTCATCATTTTCGATCTCGANATNGCNTTCCTGTTTCCGTGGGCGATCGTGCTTGACGAGGTCGGCCTGTTCGGTTTCGGGGCGATGGCGGTGTTTCTCGGCATTTTGCTGATCGGGTTTCTTTACGAATGGAAGAAGGGAGCGCTGGAATGGGAGTAGANGGCGTTCTTGAAAAGGGCTTTGTCACCACCTCGGCAGACAAGCTGATCAACTGGGCGCGGACCGGGTCCATGTGGCCGATGACGTTCGGTCTGGCCTGCTGCGCCGTNGAGATGATGCACGCCGGTGCCGCGCGCTACGACATGGANCGTTTCGGCGTGATTTTCCGACCCAGTCCGCGCCAGTCCGACGTCATGATNGTTGCCGGCACCNTGTGTAACAAGATGGCGCCGGCNCTGCGCAAGGTCTACGANCAGATGTCCGATCCCAAGTGGGTGATATCCATGGGGTCCTGNGCCAATGGTGGCGGCTACTACCATTACTCCTACTCGGTGGTGCGGGGCTGCGACCGAATCGTGCCAGTGGATGTCTACGTCCCCGGGTGTCCGCCGACGGCCGAGGCCCTGCTTTACGGCATTGTTCAATTGCAGAACAAGATCCGCCGTACCAATACCATTGCCCGCTAGCCTCTCAGGATAGAGTGACCATGACTGACGCCCTTGNTGGCCTGCTGGAACATCTGCGCGAACGGTTTGGCGACCATGTCCTGTCAGCGCGGCGGGATCTGGACGAGCTGACCATCGAGCTGAGGCCCGCCGACCTGATCGAGGTCATGACCGCGTTGCGNGACGAGCAGCCATTCCGCTTTGAGCAACTCATCGACCTCTGTGGAGTCGACTACGCCGCCTACGGCGAGGGCGAGTGGATCACCGAGCAGGCCTCGAATGCCGGCTTTTCCCGCGGCGTCAAAGGGAACAGCTTCGCGCGCCTGGGCCTTACGGGGATCTATGGTGTCGACACCATTGAAACCAATACCGGGCGTCGTTTCGCCGCCGTTTACCATCTGCTCTCGGTGACCCACAACCATCGCTTGCGGGTGCGCGTGTTCTGTGAGGACGACAACTTCCCGGTGGTGCCGTCGGTGATCGACGTCTGGGCCGGGGTCAACTGGTTCGAGCGCGAGGCTTTCGATCTTTACGGACTCATTTTCGAGGGCCACCCGGATCTGCGTCGTCTCCTGACCGACTATGGTTTCATCGGCCATCCGTTCCGCAAGGATTTCCCGCTGATCGGTAACGTGGAAGTGCGTTACAACGAGGAGAAGGGGCGAGTGGTCTACGAGCCGGTCTCCATCGAGCCGCGAGTGCTGGTGCCGCGGGTGGTGCGCCAGGACAGCCGCTACGCGGACGCCGATCAGCCGCAGGAGGGCGCCGATAATGGCTGATATTCGCTCCTACACGATGAATTTTGGTCCGCAGCATCCAGCGGCGCACGGCGTGCTGCGGCTGGTGCTGGAGATGGAAGGTGAGACCATTCGCCGGGCCGATCCGCATATCGGTCTGCTGCACCGGGCCACCGAGAAGCTTGCAGAAAGCAAGCCGTACAACCAGAGCATCGGCTACATGGACCGGCTGGATTACGTATCCATGATGTGCAACGAGCATGGTTACGTGCTGGCCATCGAGAAGCTGCTCGGCATTACGCCGCCACGTCGGGCGCAGTACATCCGCACCATGTTTGACGAGATCACCCGTATTCTGAATCACCTGATGTGGCTTGGTGCCCACGGCCTCGATGTGGGCGCCATGACAGTGTTCCTGTACTGCTTTCGTGAGCGCGAGGACCTGATGGACGTCTACGAGGCGGTGTCCGGTGCGCGCATGCATGCCACCTACTACCGTCCGGGTGGCGTCTATCGCGATCTGCCCGAGCGCATGCCCCAGTACGATGCCTCGCGCTTCCGCAGTGACCGGGACATGAAACATCTCAACGCCGCGCGCCAGGGTTCTCTGCTGGATTTTCTGGACGACTTCTGCGAGCGCTTCCCGGCCTGCGTCGACGATTACGAGACGCTGCTGACGGATAACCGCATCTGGAAGCAGCGGCTGGTGGGTATCGGCGTGGTGTCGCCGGAACGCGCGCTGGAACTCGGCTTTACCGGGCCGATGCTGCGTGGCTCCGGCGTGGAATGGGATCTGCGTCGGAAGCAGCCTTACGAGGTCTATGACGAACTCGATTTCAGAATCCCTGTGGGCACCAACGGCGATTGCTACGACCGTTATCTGGTGCGGATCGAGGAGATGCGTCAATCCTGCGAGATCGTGAAACAGTGCATCGCCTGGCTGCGGCGCAACCCCGGCCCGGTGATGCTGGATGACCACAAGATCGTGCCGCCGAGCCGGGAAGAGATGAAGGACGACATGGAATCCATGATCCATCACTTCAAGCTCTTCACGGAAGGTTACTCGGTGCCGGCCGGTGAGGCGTACGCCGCGGTCGAGGCGCCGAAGGGTGAGTTCGGCTGTTATCTGATCTCCGATGGTGCCAACAAGCCCTACCGGCTCAAGGTGCGGGCGCCCGGCTTCACCCACCTGGCCGCCATGGACGAAATGGCCAGTGGCCACATGCTGGCCGACGTTGTCGCTTTGATCGGCACGCAGGACATTGTTTTCGGGGAGATTGACCGATGAGTGCGGTTTCCGACGCCAACCAGGTGCTGTCCGAGGACGTGCGCCGCGAAATCGACCACTGGCTTGCCAAGTTCCCACCGGAAGGCAAGCGTTCGGCGGTCATCCCGGCGCTGCATGTGCTGCAGGACTCCAATGGTGGTTATCTGACCAATGCCCTGATGGACGCGCTGGCCGAGTATCTGGATCTGCCGCCGGTGCAGATCTACGAGGTGGCGACCTTCTACACCATGTTCGACACCAAGCCGGTGGGTCGGCACAAGGTCAATATCTGCACCAACATCTCCTGCATGCTGATGGGTTCCGACGAGATCGTCGGGCACTGCGAGAAAAAGCTTGGTATCCGGCTCGGCGAAACCACACCGGACAACCGCATCACCCTCAAGGTGGAGGAAGAGTGCCTTGCTGCGTGCACCGGTGGTCCGATGATGGTGGTCGACGGTCATTACCACACCCACCTGACGCCGGAGAAGGTGGACAAGATCCTGGACGAGCTGGAGTAAGACATGGCGAACGAAGTCTGCTTTCAGACGCTGGCGTTCGACCAGCCCTGGACCCTGGAAAACTATCGCAAGGTCGGTGGCTACCAGGCCTGGGAAAAGATCCTGGCCGAGAAGACGCCGCCGGAAGAGATTATCGAAACGGTGAAAAAGGCGGCGTTGCGTGGCCGCGGTGGCGCCGGTTTTGCCGCTGGCCTGAAGTGGAGCTTCATGCCCCGCAATGCGCCGGGTCAGAAGTATCTGCTGTGCAACTCCGATGAGTCCGAGCCCGGCACCTGCAAGGACCACGATATCCTGCGCTTCAATCCGCATGCGCTGATCGAAGGGATGGCCATCGCGGCATACTCGATGGGCGCGACCGTGGGCTACAACTACCTGCGTGGCGAGTTTCACCACGTGCCGTTCGAGCGCATGGAAGGCGCTCTGAAGGAGGCCCATGAGGCGGGCCTGCTGGGCAAGGATATCCGCGGTTCCGGCGTCGACTTCGATCTGCACAACCATTACGGTGCCGGGGCCTACATCTGCGGTGAGGAATCGGCTTTGATGGAGTCGCTGGAAGGCAAGAAGGGTCAGCCTCGCTTCAAGCCGCCGTTCCCGGCGCAGTTCGGTCTCTATGGCCGTCCCACCACGATCAACAATACCGAGACCCTGGCCTCGGTACCGGCGGTCATGCGCGAGGGTGCCGACTGGTTCCTGAATCTGGGTAAGCCGAACAATGGCGGCACCAAGATTTTCTGCATGTCGGGCCACGTGGCGAAGCCCGCGAATTTCGAGATCTCCCTGGGTACGCCGTTCCGCGATCTGCTGGAGATGGCCGGCGGCGTACGCTACGGCCGTGAACTGAAAGCGGTGATCCCGGGTGGCTCGTCAATGCCGGTGGTGCCAGGCGAGACCATGCTCGAACTGGACATGGACTACGACAGTCTGGCCAAGGCGGGCTCGGCGCTGGGGTCCGGCGGCGTGATCGTCATGGACGAGGCCACGGACATGGTCAAGGCCATCTGCCGGATCAGTCGTTTCTACTACGCCGAGTCCTGCGGTCAGTGCACACCCTGCCGCGAAGGGACCGGCTGGATGTATCGGGTCCTGCGCCGGATTCTGGACGGCAAGGGCCGGCCAGAGGATCTGGACTTGCTGGAGGCGGCGGCCGGGCAGATTGCCGGCCATACCATCTGCGCCTTCGGTGAGGCGGCTGCCTGGCCGGTACAGAGTTTCCTCAAGCACTACCGTCACGAATTCGAGTACTACATCGAGCATGGCCGTTCCATGGTGAACGGTGCCGCAGGAGCTGCCGCATGAGCGAACAGGCCGAAGCCAGCAATCCTGACCTGGTCACGATCGAGGTCGATGGCGTCGAAATGCAGGCGCCCAAGGGCTCGATGATCATCGAGGCCACCGACAAGGCCGATGTCGCGGTGCCGCGGTTCTGCTATCACCGAAAACTGTCCATCGCCGCCAACTGCCGGATGTGTCTGGTGGATGTGGAAAAGGCGCCGAAGCCGTTGCCGGCCTGTGCCACGCCGGTGGCGGAGGGCATGAAGATCCGGACCCGCTCCGAACGCGCGCTGAAGGCGCAGAAAGGGGTCATGGAGTTCCTGCTGATCAACCACCCGCTGGACTGCCCGATCTGTGATCAGGGCGGCGAATGCGAATTGCAGGATCTGGCGCTGGGCTACGGCCGCGGCGTGTCCCGCTTCAGCGAGCGCAAGCGCGTGGTCAAGGACGAAAACCTGGGCCCGCTGATAGCCACCGAGATGACCCGTTGCATCCACTGCACCCGTTGCGTCCGGTTCCTCGACGAGGTGGCGGGCACCTCGGAGCTCGGCGGCATGTTCCGTGGCGAGCACACCGAAATCTCGACCTTTGTCGGTCGTGGCGTGCACTCCGAAATGTCCGGCAACATCATCGACCTGTGCCCGGTGGGCGCGCTGACCTCGAAGCCCTATCGTTTCACCGCCCGCGCCTGGGAAATGCTGAGCCACGCGTCAGTGTCGCCGCATGACAGCGTTGGCACCAATCTTCAGATTCACCATGTGCAGGGCGCGATCAAGCGGGTCGTCCCACGCGACAACGATGCCATTAACGAATGCTGGATCGCGGACCGTGACCGCTTTGCCTATCAGGGGCTTGCGAGCGACGAACGGCTGACCGAACCGATGGCCAGGATTGATGGTCGCTGGCGGGCGGTGAGTTGGGATGCCGCGCTGGAATTGACCGTTGACAGCCTGCGTGCCACCGCAGCAGAGCAGATCGGTGTGCTTGCCGGGCCGCAGGCAACGCTGGAAGAACAGTACCTGCTCGGGCGCCTGTTGCGGGGCCTGGGTGGAAACAATATCGACAGCCGCCTGCGGCAGAGCGATTTCTCCGATCAGTCCGAACGCCCGGCGTTCCCCTGGCTGGGGCTGCCGCTGGAAGCGCTGGACACCCGCGATGTGACGCTGGTGGTCGGCGGGCTTCTGCGCAGTGAGCAGCCGATCCTCAATCATCGCCTGCGCAAGGCTGCCAGGGCCGGTGGTCGGGTTGCCTACCTGAACCCGATGGTGCAGGAACTGACTTACGAGGCGGATCAGTTCGCAGTCGCCCCGGAGCAGCTGGTGCCGGCACTGGCGGCGTTAGTGCTCGCCGGCGCCGAGGCAGCCGGAAAATCGGCGCCCGATGGGGTCGCCGAGCTGGTCGATGGACAGGCGATCGGCGAGACCGAAAAGAATCTGGCCGCCGCACTGGTGCAGGCGGAACGTGGCCTGGTATTGCTTGGCAGTGTCGCCGAAACCCATCCGCAGGCGGCGACTCTGCGTACCCTGGCCGCCCAGCTGGCGGAAATCGGCAATAATCCGCACGGTGTGGTTGCCGAAGACGCGGCCGCGGTTGGCGCATGGATCGCTGGTGCCTTGCCGCATCGCCAGGCCGGTGGGCGGGCCTGCGACCAGGCCGGGCTTGACGCAACCGGCATGCTCCGCGAGCACCTCGATACCTATGTGTTGTTCGGCACCGAGCCGGAGCTGGATTGCCATGACAGCGCATTGGCGCTCAAGGCGTTGGCACAGGCGACCAGCGTGATCGCCGTGACGCCCTTCGTGACCGACGCCATGCGGGATTACGCCAGCATCCTGTTGCCGGCATCCAGTTTTGGTGAGACGGCCGGCACCCTGGTCAATACCGAAGGTCGCTGGCAGCGCTTCCCGGGGGTGGCGGCGCCGCCGGGCGAGGCGCGCCCCGGCTGGAAGATCCTGCGCGTGCTCGGCAATCTGCTGGAGCTTGACGGCTTCGGCTACAATGCCGCCGACGAAATCACCGATGAGCTTGAAGCGTTGTCCGGGGGATTGTCCGCAGCGGCAATGTCAGCTGGTTCCCTGGCCAGGAGCACGCCGGCTCCGGTTTCGGAGGGCCTGCAGCGCATCGGTCTGGTGCCGCTGTATTCCGGCGATGGCCTTGTGCGGCGGGCGATGGCACTGCAGCAGACCGACGCCGCGCGCGATGTCCGCGCGCGCATGCATCCGGATGAAGCGGCGGCCCAGGGCCTGGCAGATGAGCATTGGGTGCTGCTGCGTCAGGACGGCGGTGATGTCCGCATGCCCCTGGTGCTGGACGATGCCGTGCCGCGGGGGGCGGTGGTTGTACCTGCAGGGGTGCGGGAGACGGCCGGGCTTGGTGCCCAGTTCGGGCGCATTGCAGTGCGCAAGGCTTGAGAGCGGGCTTCGGGTCGGCTGTCGCCGGCAAAACGATAAACGACAAAGGTGCGGCGCGGGCACGCAAGCGCTGCATCGGCGCACGTCCGGCTCCAGTGACGTGGTTGTCAGGACGATGACAAGGGTTGCGAGACACGCATGGCTGAGTTGATAGAACTGGTCTGGATCCTGACCAAGATTGGCGTCATTCTCGGACCACTGATCCTGTCAGTGGCATACCTGACGTATGCCGAGCGCAAGATCATCGGCTGGATCCAGAATCGCAATGGGCCCAACCGTGTCGGTCCACTGGGTCTGCTGCAGCCTTTCGCCGACGTGTTCAAGCTGATGTTCAAGGAAGTGGTGTTGCCGGCCAACGCCAACCGATTCCTGTTCCTGATCGCCCCGTTGTTGTCATTGATGCCGGCGCTGGCCGCCTGGGCCGTGATCCCCTTCGGTGCCGGGCTTGTGCTGACCGATATCAACGCCGGACTGCTTTACGTGCTGGCGATGACGTCGCTGGGTGTCTACGGCGTGATCCTCGCTGGCTGGGCGGCGAACTCCAAGTACTCGATGCTTGGTGCGATGCGGTCTGCGGCGCAGATCGTGTCCTATGAAATTGCCATGGGCTTCGCCCTGGTCGGCGTGCTCATGGCGGCCGGTACGATGAACATGAGCGGCATCGTGCAGTCGCAGGCGGGACCGATCTGGAACTGGTTCTGGTTGCCGCTGCTGCCGCTGTTTGTCGTCTACTGGATCTCCGGTGTGGCCGAGACCAATCGTGCGCCGTTCGACGTGGCGGAGGGCGAATCGGAAATCGTGGCTGGCTTCCATGTGGAGTATTCAGGCGTTGCCTTCGCGGTCTTCTTCCTCGCCGAATACGCCAACATGATCCTGATTTCGGGGCTGGCCGTGATCCTGTTCATGGGTGGCTGGTATTCGCCATTCCACGGCCTGCCGGTCCTTGGCCCGGTATTCGATCTGGTCCCCGGGCTGGTCTGGTTCGTGATCAAGGTCGCCGGTTTCCTGTATCTCTATCTTTGGTTCCGCGCCACGTTTCCGCGCTACCGCTACGACCAGATCATGCGCCTCGGCTGGAAGGTGCTGATTCCGGTGACCGTGGTCTGGCTGGTGGTCCTGGCGCTGATGATTCTGGCCGGTTTCGGCCCCTGGTTTGATTGATGGCTCGGCGTAACGGCCTGGAGCGTGTGGCATGACAGCAATTCGTGATTTCCTTCGGACGTTTCTCTTGTGGGAGCTGTTGCTCGGCCTGAAACTGACCGGGCGCAACCTGTTCCGGCGCAAGGTCACGATCCAGTATCCGGAAGAAAAGGCCCCTCAGTCGCCGCGTTTCCGTGGCCTGCACGCCCTGCGTCGGTATCCGAATGGCGAGGAGCGTTGCATTGCCTGCAAGCTCTGCGAGGCCGTCTGCCCGGCACTGGCGATCACCATTGAATCCGAGGAACGCGAGGACGGTCAGCGCCGTACCACGCGTTATGACATTGATCTGTTCAAGTGCATCTATTGTGGTTTCTGCGAGGAGTCCTGTCCGGTGGATTCCATTGTCGAGACCCGGATTCACGAATACCACATGGAAAACCGGGGCGAGAACATCATGACCAAGGACCGGCTGCTCGCCGTCGGTGATCAATATGAGAAACAGCTTGCCGCCGACCGCGCCGCCGATGCGCGGTATCGGTAGCGTGGTGGGCTGCCAGGTGACAGGGGCACAGTCTTGATTACACAGGCCATTTTCTACTTTTTCGCCGTGGTGCTGATCTTCGCCGCCACCATGGTGATCACCGCGCGCAACCCGGTGCATGCGGCGATGTACCTGGTGCTGGCCTTTTTCAACAGCGCCGCGCTCTGGATCATGGCGGGTGCCGAGTTTCTCGGCATCGTGCTGGTGCTGGTCTACGTCGGTGCGGTGATGGTGCTGTTCCTTTTCGTGGTGATGATGCTGGATATCAATCTGGAGAAACTGCGCGAGGGCTTTATCAGGCACCTCTACATCGGCGTGCCGATCGCAGCCGTGATGGTCGTGCAGATGTTGCTGGTGGTCGGCTCCGGCATCATGGATCCGGCAACGCTACCCAGCGGTGATCTGCCGATACCGGAAGACGCGGCGAATACCGCGCTGCTCGGCTCGGTGCTTTACACGGTTTACGTCTATCCGTTCGAACTGGCGGCGGTGATCCTGCTGGTGGCGATCATTGCCGCGATCATGCTCACGCTGCGGCGGCGCGAGGGCACCAAGCACCAGGATCCGGGCCGGCAGGTAAAGGTTCGCAAGGAAGACAGGGTGCGGACCGTCGATCTGCCGCGTAATCAGCAGAGCGGCTCACGCTAGGAACGCCAAGCGGGCACAGGGATTTCTATGATCGGTTTATCGCATTATCTGGTGCTGGGGGCCTTGCTGTTCGCCCTGGGCATGGCCGGCATTTTCCTTAACCGGAAGAATGCCATCGTGCTGCTCATGTCCATCGAGCTCATCTTGCTGGCGGTGAATTTCAACTTCATCGGCTTCTCCACCTTCATGGGCGATCTGGCCGGGCAGGTCTTCGTTTTCTTCATCCTGACCGTGGCGGCCGCCGAGTCGGCCATTGGTCTGGCCATCATGGTGGCGCTGTTCCGCAACCGGAACTCCATCGATGTGGCCGATCTGGACACCATGAAGGGCTGACGGAACAGTTATGAAAACGATTTATCTGCTGATCGTCCTTTTCCCGCTGGTCGGCGCCCTGGTGGCAGGGCTGTGCGGCGCGCGCATCGGCCGCGAGGGCGCACACTGGGTCACCAGTCTCAGTGTCGGTATCTCCTTCGTGCTGTCGCTGATCGTGCTGATCGGCCTGATCGCCGGCTGGGTGCAGCCGTTCAACGATACCGTCTACACCTGGATGGTTTCGGAAGGCATTCGCTTCGAGATCGGTTTCCTGGTCGACAATCTGTCGGCGATGATGATGACCGTGGTGACTTTCGTCGCCCTGATGGTGCACATCTACACCATTGGTTACATGTCTCACGACGAGGAAAACTGGCCGGCCGGCAGCCTGGCCGGGGTCAATTCCTACCAGCGGTTCTTCAGCTACATTGCCCTGTTCACCTTCGCCATGCTGATGCTGGTGATGGCCAACAACTTCCTGCAGCTGTTCTTTGCCTGGGAAGCCGTGGGTCTGGTCTCCTATCTGCTGATCGGTTTCTGGTTCAACCGGCCTACCGCGGTGTTCGCGAACCTCAAGGCCTTTCTGGTCAACCGTGGCGGTGACTTCGGCCTGCTGCTGGGTATTGGCGCGGTGCTGCTGTATTTCGGTAGCCTGGATTACGTGGAGGTGTTCGCCGCCGCCGAGGCCGACCCGGATCGGACGATGTCCATCTTCGGCGGCGCCGAATGGAAGGTGGTGACCGTGGCCGGCATCCTGCTGTTCATCGGCGCCATGGGGAAATCGGCCCAGGCACCGCTGCACGTCTGGCTGCCGGATTCCATGGAGGGCCCGACCCCGATCTCGGCACTGATCCACGCCGCTACCATGGTTACCGCCGGTATCTTCCTGGTGGCGCGCATGTCGCCACTGTACGAACTGTCCGAGGTGGCCCTGTCCTTCATTCTCGTAATCGGTGCCTTCACTGCCTTCTTCATGGGCCTGATTGGTCTGGTGCAGAACGATATCAAGCGGGTCGTGGCGTATTCCACGCTGTCCCAGCTCGGCTACATGGTGGTGGCGCTCGGTGTCTCGGCCTATGCCGCCGGCGTGTTCCATCTGATGACCCACGCCTTTTTCAAGGCGCTGCTGTTCCTTGGTGCCGGCTCGGTGATCATCGCCATGCACCACAAGCAGGACATGCGCGAGATGGGCGGTCTCAAGGCCTACATGCCGGTGACTTACTGGACCATGCTGATCGGTACCCTGGCGCTGATCGGGTTTCCGGGTTTCTCCGGTTTCTTCTCCAAGGACGCCATTATCGAGGCGGTGCATGCGTCGGATCGTGCCGGCGCCGGCTTCGCCTACCTGATGGTGCTGCTCGGCGTGTTCGTCACTGCGCTGTACAGCTTCCGCCTGTTCTTCATGGTGTTTCACGGTGAGGGACGCATGGACCATCACACCCGCGAGCACCTGCAGGAAAGCCCGCGGGTGGTGACCGTGCCGCTGATCCTGCTGGCGGTGCCGTCGGTGCTGATCGGCCTGTTCACCATCGGGCCGATGGTGTTCGGTGGTTATTTCGATGGCGCCATCTTCGTCCACCGCGCGAACGATGTGCTGGCCCATTTGGGTCAGGATTACAGCGGGCCGTTCGGTTTCATTGCCCATGGTTTCGTGACGCTGCCGCTCTACCTGGCCGCAGCCGGTGTTTTCACCGCCTGGTTCCTGTACCTCAAGCGGCCCGATCTACCGGCGGTGATTCAGTCACGGCTGCGGCCGCTGCATGCGGTGCTTGAGAACAAGTACGGTTTCGATGCGTTCTACATCAAGGGTATTGCCGGTGGCAGTCGTGCCCTGGGTGGTTTTTTCTCCCGGGTCACCGATGCGCGCCTGATTGACGGCGTGCTGGTCAACGGCACCGCACACTCGATCGGTTGGGTGGCCGGCGTCCTGCGACGGCTGCAGACCGGTTATCTGTACCACTACGCCTTCGCAATGATCATCGGGCTGGTGGTGATGCTGACCTGGTTCGTGTTCGGGGCACGCTAGGTCGGCTGACGAATCATTCTGTATCGCCGGCCCCCTGCCGGCGGCACCATTTGACGGAAAGGAATACAGCGGATGTTGGAATCATCCTGGCCATTGCTGAGTTTGCTGATCTGGTTGCCGATCCTCGGTGGCGTGGTCGTGCTGGCGCTTGGCGACGACCGCGAAGAGCTGGGTCGCATCGTGGCTCTTGGCACTGCCGCACTGACCTTCCTCTTCAGCCTTGGGCTGATCACGGGTTTCCAGTCCGGTACGGCGGCTATGCAGTTCGTCGAACTGCGCTCCTGGGTCGAGGCGCTGAACGTCAATTACCACGTGGGCGTCGACGGTATCTCCATGCCGCTGGTGGTGCTGACGACCTTCTCCACGCTGCTGGTGATGATTGCTTCCTGGCGGCGCGTGACCGTGAAGCCGGCCATGTTCCAGGCCTGCTTCCTGATGCTCAACGGCATCATGGTCGGCGTGTTTTCGGCCCTGGACGCGATCCTGTTCTACGTGTTCTTCGAAGTCATGCTGGTGCCGATGTTTCTCCTGATCGGCATCTGGGGCGGCGCCAACCGCATCTATGCCACGATCAAGTTCTTCCTCTACACCTTCATCGGCTCGGTGATGATGCTGGTGGCGCTCGTTTACCTGCAGTTCCAGGCCGGTGGCAGCTTCCACATTCTGGATTTCTACGGCCTTGACCTGCCGCTGAACGCGCAGATCTGGCTGTTCCTCGCCTTCCTCCTGGCGTTTGCCATCAAGGTGCCGATGTGGCCAGTGCATACCTGGTTGCCCGATGCTCATGTGCAGGCTCCCACCGGCGGTTCGGTAATCCTGGCCGCGATCATGCTCAAGATTGGTGGGTATGGTTTCGTCCGCTTCAGCCTGCCGGTGGTGCCCGAGGCGAGCATGACGCTGGACTGGCTGATGATCGCGCTTTCGCTGATCGCGGTGGTCTATATCGGCCTGGTGGCGATGATGCAGCAGGACATGAAAAAGCTCATCGCCTATTCGTCCATTGCGCACATGGGTTTTGTCACCCTTGGTTTCTTCGTCATCTTCGCAATCGCCGATCGCACCGGTGGCAGCGGCATGCTGCTCGCGCTGGAAGGCGGCATGGTGCAGATGATCTCGCACGGTTTCATCTCCGCCGCGATGTTTCTCTGTGTCGGCGTTTTGTATGACCGGATGCACACGCGGGAAATCGCCGATTACGGTGGTGTCGCCCACCGCATGCCGGTATTCGCCGGGTTCTTCGTGCTGTTCGCGATGGCCAATGCCGGCCTGCCCGGGACCTCCGGCTTCGTCGGCGAGTTCATGGTGATCCTAGCCGCCTTCCAGGCCAATTTCTGGTATGCCTTCGCCGCGGCCACAACGCTGATCCTGGGGGCGGCATACACGCTCTGGATGGTGCGTCGGGTGATGTACGGCGAAGTTGCCAATGACGAGGTGGCGAAACTTGAAGATGTTGATCGACGCGAACTGACGGTGCTGGCGGTGCTCGCCGCAGCGGTGCTCTGGCTGGGGCTGTACCCGGCACCGCTGATCGAGATCATGGAGCCGTCGTTGGAGAATCTGCTGGAGATCGTGGCCGCGGGCCTCTGATCTTGCCGAATAAACACGGGGTGATCGCCGCGCGGCCCCCGATGCAGGACGAAAGGAAGCCTTATGACGACCGCTGACGCGTTCGAGACACCGGACCTGATGTTGGCCCTGCCGGAGATCTGGCTGCTGGCCATGGCCTGTCTGGTGCTGGTCGTGGACCTTTTCAGCAAGGACCGGGATCATACGCCGGCCTTCTGGCTGACCCAGTTTGCACTGGTCTCAACCGCCTTGATCACGATCAACGTGCAGTGGGGAGTCGACGCGACCACCTTCAGTGGTACCTATGTGGCGGATGCCTTCGGCACCATCCTCAAGGTCGCGGCGTTGGGTTTGGGTTTTCTTGGCTTCGCCTATTCCCGCGATTACATGCGTGACCGCGGCCTGCTGACCGGTGAGTTCTACATTCTGTCGCTGTTCGCGATACTCGGCATGCTGGTGACGATTTCCGCACACAATCTGCTGACCCTGTACCTCGGGGTCGAGCTGATGTCCCTGTGCTTCTATGCGTTGGTGGCCATGGACCGGGACTCGCCCCGGGCTTCCGAGGCGGCGATGAAATATTTCGTCCTTGGTGCGCTGGCCTCGGGCATGCTGTTGTACGGCATGTCCATGCTTTATGGCACCACCGGCAGCCTGGATCTGGCGACAATCCGCGAGGCGGCGGCCACCCTTGAGGACAACCGCATCCTGTTCCTGTTCGGGCTGGTGTTCATGGTGGTGGGTGTGGCTTTCAAGTTCGGTGCCGTGCCATTCCACATGTGGGTGCCTGACGTGTATCACGGCGCGCCTACTCCGGTGACCCTGATGATCGCCACCGCTTCCAAGGTGGCGGCGGTGGGCCTGTTCCTGCGGCTGATCGGCGAGGGCCTGGAGCCGCTGATCGCGGACTGGCAGCAGATGATCGCGCTGCTGGCGGTACTGTCCCTGCTGGTCGGCAACACCGTTGCCCTGGTGCAGACCAATATCAAGCGCATGCTGGCCTATTCCACTTTCAATCACATGGGCTTCATTTTCATGGGCCTGCTGGCGGGAGCACCGGGCGGCTACGGCGCTGCGGTTTTCTACGCCGTCACGTATGCGATGACCGTGGCAGCCGCGTTCGGCATTGTGCTGTTACTCAGCCGCAAGAACTTCGAAGCCGACCAGTTGACTGACTTCAGGGGACTCAACGAGCGGAGCCCGCTGTACGCCTTCATCATGCTGTTGCTGATGATTTCGCTCACCGGCATTCCCGGCACCGTCGGCTTCTACGCCAAGTGGCTGGTTCTGAAGGCCACGGTCGAGGCGGGTTTTGTCTGGCTGGCCGTTCTTGCAGTGGTCGGTGCAGTGGTCGGCGCGTTTTACTATCTGCGCATCGTGCGGCTGATGTATTTCGACAAGCCCGAGGGCGTCGGTCCCCAGCCCACCGGCTCCGGCGGGTTCCGCGCCGTGCTGACGGTAAACGGTCTTGCGGTTCTGGCTCTGGGTCTGTTCCCGGGTGCTCTGGTGGCCATCTGCATGGCAGCCTTCGCGCCCTGAGCGGAGGCTGCACTGACTGCCGTACGATCTCGTGAATAAACCGGTATTTTCTCAATGGAGAAAAGATGAGTGAAACCGCTGCCTTTCTGCTGCTGATGCTGGTTGCCGTTGTCGCGGCCAACCTGCCGTGGCTGACCGAACGCGTGTTGTTCGTTCGTGTGCCCGCGACCGGCCGCAAGCGGGAATGGATCCGCCTGCTGGAGTGGGGCTTCTTCTATGTTGTGGTTGCGGCCATCGCCGCTGGCCTGGAATACAGGGTTACCGGTGACCTCTATCCGCAGGACTGGGAGTTCTGGGTGACCACGCTCTGTCTGTTCATGGTGTTCGCTCTGCCAGGATTCATCTGGTATCACGATTTACGTCATCATCTGCGCAAGCGCGGCCCGAAGAAGCGTCGCGCAGTTTCCGGCGGCGATTGACCCTGTAGTGATCGCGTATGCGTCCCGGTTAGGGACCGTCTTTGGCTGCCCTGCAGCGCAGTGGCATACTTCAGCGCTGGTAGTCATCCACAACCTGTCGAGACAGCGATGAAGGAGGAGCCGTGACGCCTGCCTGCCCACGCATCGGGATCCGCCAGCCCCTGCAGTTTTGTCTGTTGTTCCTTTTACTGTTGCTGAGTGTTGTGGCGCACGCGGATGATCGCCTGTCACTCGAACTGAACAAGCTTGAGGATACCGGGGACGCCTGTCGCGCCTATCTGGTCCTGGACAACGGCATGGCTGAATCGGTGGAATCCCTTCGCCTGCAACTGGTGCTGTTCGATCCGGACGGAGTCATTACCCGGCGGCTCGCGGTACAGGCCGGACCTGTGGGCGCCGGCAAGACCAGCGTGCGTATTTTTGATGTCAGTGGCCAGCGGTGCGGTGACATCGGCCGCGTGCTGCTGAACGATATTGCGGAATGTGATGGCCCCGATGGCGAAATTGCCGGTTGCGCCGATCATCTTCATCTTTCCTCGCGCGCGGACGTACCGTTTGACGACTGATCATCACCTCGGGCGTCTTGCTGGCCGATTTCACTTGAAAGATGCGTGCAATGTAGCTACGATGCGCAGCGTCGATTGCGGGGTGGAGCAGTCTGGCAGCTCGTCGGGCTCATAACCCGAAGGTCGCAGGTTCAAATCCTGCCCCCGCTACCAGTTACAACAACAACGGGCAGCCCCAGGGCTGCCCGTTGTTGTTTCCGGCGCTGGTTAAGGAAATACTGATCTATTCCCGCGTCTGCGCCCGCGACCGGTTTTGGTCATCTGGCAAGGCGCGGTGCCGGTTCGGTAGCCCGAGCTACCGGGCCGGTGACGCAACGCCGCCAGGGGTCAAAACCGGCCGGGCCCGTCGGGTTGGGCCGCATTTTCCCCGACTGCTGTGTTGCGCTGCTTGACCGCAGAATGACTGCGGCGCTGCACAGCGCGCCTTGCCTCGGAAAAAATGCGGACTCCAACGCAGGCGTGCGAATAGATCAGTGTTTCCTTAGCGTTGCGCTTGACGGTTTCAAGCCCGCGAGCGTACCATTCTGCGCTGTTCGCGACGGAGCATTGTCCACTGACAGGGCTGCCGTCTTTTAAAGGGGCCGCTTGCGGCCTTTTTTTATCGCTGGTTTGCGGTGTTCAGCCAGCGATAGCCAGACCGGCTGGTGAAAAGTGCGGTAAGCGAGTCGGATGGGCATGAGCGGTGCTGCGTGGGTGGCATTGCCTCAGGGCCCTTTTTTTGTTTCCGGAATTGGCGATGGATGCACTGACAGAACGTCTGACTGAGTTGTTCGAGCCGGTGGTTGACGGGCTCGGATTCGAGTTGGTTGGTGTCGAGTACCATCCGGGGCGAGGCGAGGGCCTGCTTCGGATCTACATCGATCATGCAGGCGGGATCTCAGTCGACGATTGCGCCCGGGTCAGCCACCAGATCAGTGGCGTGCTTGATGTCGAGGATCCGGTCAGCGGACGGTACCGGCTGGAAATTTCATCCCCCGGATTCGACCGGCCACTGATTCGGGAACGTGATTACCACCGTTTCGCGGGTCACGAGGTGAAACTGAAACTGGCCGGGCTTTGGGAGGGCCGCCGCAAACTGCGCGGCATCCTGAAGGGTTTGGACGGTCATGAGGTGCTGATCGAGTTCGAGGGAGAGGCGCTGCGCGTGCCCCTGGATCGGATCGAGAAAGGCAATCTGGTTCCGGATCTGTGAGATCCAATAACGTCGCCGGCCATGCAGATGCAGGCGATGCGGAGCGTAAGGTATGAGCAAGGAAATCCTGCTGGTCGTCGAAGCCATGTCCAACGAGAAGGGCGTGGACAAGGAAGTGATCGTAGAAGCAATCGAGGCGGCACTGGCCTCCGCGACCAAGAAGCGCTATCCCGAGGAAATTGATGTCCGGGTCTCGGTGGACCGCCAGACCGGGGAATATTCGACGTTTCACCGCTGGCAGGTGATCGAGGATGAGGCGCTGGATGAGGTCGAGTTCCCGGAGCACGTGATGGTGCTTTCGGAAGCACGCAAGAGGCAGCCGGATGTTCAGGTCGGTGATTTCATCGAGGAACCGATGGAATCCATTGCCTTTGGCCGCATCGCGGCTCAGACCGCCAAGCAGGTCATCGTGCAGAAGGTGCGCGAGGCCGAGCGCGCCAAGGTGCTCGACGCCTATCGCGATCGGGTGGGCGAACTGATCACCGGTATCGTCAAGAAGGTGGAGCGCGGCAATGTGATCGTCGACCTTGGCGCCAATGCCGAGGCGATCATTCCCCGGGAATGGGTCATCCCGCGCGAGGCTTTCCGCACCAATGATCGGGTGCGCGGTTATCTGAAGGAGGTGCGGCCCGAGGCCAAGGGTCCGCAGCTGTTTGTCTCCCGCACGGCGCCGGAGTTTCTGATCGAGCTGTTCAAGCTCGAGGTGCCGGAGGTTGGCCAGGAGCTGATTGATATTCTTGGCGCCGCCCGGGACCCCGGTCTGCGGGCCAAGATTTCGGTGCGCTCCAACGATCCACGGATCGATCCGGTGGGTGCATGCGTCGGGATGCGGGGCTCGCGGGTCCAGGCCGTTTCCAACGAACTGTCCGGCGAACGAATTGACATCATCCTGTGGAATGACAACCCGGCCCAGTTTGTCATCAACGCCATGGCGCCTGCCGATGTTGAATCCATTGTTGTGGACGAGGATTCCCACAGCATGGATGTGGCGGTGGTCGAGGATCAGCTGTCCCAGGCCATCGGCCGCGGTGGCCAGAATGTAAGGCTGGCGAGCCAGCTCACCGGCTGGGAGTTGAACGTCATGACCTCGGCGGATGCCGAGGCCAAGAACCAGGAAGAATCACAGAAAACCATCGACACTTTCATGAACACCCTGGGGGTGGATGAAGAGGTGGCGTCGATCCTGGTGCAGGAAGGCTTCAGCACGATTGAGGAAGTGGCCTACGTGCCGACATCCGAGATGCTCGAGATCGAGGAGTTCGACGAAAACATCGTCGAGGAACTCCGCTCCCGGGCTCGCGATGCCTTGCTGACGCAGATGATCGCCAACGAGGAACAGCTTGGCGACGCTCAACCGGCCGATGATCTGCTGGGCATGGAAGGCATGGACGACGGAACGGCACGTCGACTGGCAGCTGGTGGTGTCGTGACCATGGAAGACCTGGCCGAACAGGCCGTGGATGACGTGGTTGAAATCGCCGAGATCGAGGCTGAACGCGCTGCGGCCCTGATCATGAAGGCACGCGAACCGTGGTTCGCGGAACAGCAGGAAGAAAACGAATCCTGACGCGGCACGCCGGGCCTGGTAGCCCGGTAGCACGACCCGTTGCCCCTCCGGGCATGAGCCAGAGCAGGATTCAGGGAGAATTGCATGTCTGAAGTCACAGTCAAACAGTTTGCGGAAACCGTTGGCACTCCGGTGGATCGCCTGCTCTCGCAATTGAACGAAGCGGGCGTCGACATCCAGGATGCCGATGCCGTGCTTTCCGACGAGGACAAGGCAACCCTGCTGGCGCACCTGCGCCGGGCCCACGGGCGAGGAGGCGAGGAAGCCGAGGCTGAGGCTGAGCCGCGCAAGATCACCCTGCGGCGCAAGAGCACCAGCCAGATCAAACTGTCATCCGGCTCCGGAGGCAGGGCGCGAGGCCCGGCACCGACACGCACGGTCAACGTCGAAGTCCGGCGCAAGCGCACCTATGTGAAGCGCAGCGTGGTCGAGGCCGAGCGCGAACGCGAGGAAGAGGCCAAACGCCAGGAACAGGAAGCGGCCGAAGCGGCCAAGCGTGAGGCCGAGGAGGCCGCCGAGCGCGAGCGGGAGGCAGTGCGCCGGGCCGAGGAAGAAGCGGCCGACGCTGCCCGTCAGGCAGAGGAAGATGCGCGCAAGGCGGCAGAGGCCGCTGCAGCGCCGCCGGAGCCAGAGCCAGCGCCGGAAGAAGCGGTCGAGCCTGCGGCCAACGACAAGCCGGCCAAGACGCGGAAGAAGGCAGAGCCGCCACCGGTGGCCGATCCGGCAACGCTGGAAGCCGAGGCGGAAGCGGAGGCATCCAAGCGCAAGAAAGCCAAGGACAAGGAAAAGACCGAAGCCGAAGAGCGCGAGCGTCGTCGGAGCAAGCCGAAGCGTGGTCGTGGCGGTCGCGAGGAATTGCGCGTGGCCCCCGGCAAGGGCGGTCGGCGCAAGCGCCGGGATCAGACCACCGCAACCGGTGCCGGTCAGGCCCTGCAGCAGGGCTTCGAGAAGCCGACGGCACCAGTGGTGCGTGAGGTGCAGATCCCGGAAAGCATCAGTGTGGGTGATCTCGCACAGCGCATGAGCGTCAAGGCTGCGGTGCTGATCAAGGAAATGATGAAGCAGGGCATGATGGCGACGATCAACGAGATCATCGACCAGGAAACTGCAGTGCTGCTGGTCGAGGAGCTCGGGCACAAGCCGAAGATCGTCAGCGACAATGCGCTGGAAGAGGAAGTCGCGGCCGAACTCGACAGCCCCGAGGGTGAGCAGGTCAGCCGGGCTCCGGTGGTTACCATCATGGGCCATGTCGATCACGGCAAGACTTCCCTGCTCGACCATATCCGTCGAGCCAAGGTGGCGGCCGGTGAGGCCGGTGGTATTACCCAGCACATAGGCGCCTACCACGTGGAAACCGAACGCGGCGTGGTGACGTTCCTGGATACTCCGGGACACCAGGCATTCACGGCAATGCGCGCCCGCGGTGCCAAGATCACCGACGTGGTGGTGCTGGTGGTGGCGGCCGACGATGGGGTGATGCCGCAGACCGAAGAAGCGATCAGGCATGCCAAGGCGGCCGGCGTGCCCATGGTGGTTGCGGTCAACAAGATCGACAAGCCGGAAGCGGATCCCGACAAGGTCAAGCAGGAACTCACCGGTTATGAAGTCATTCCGGAAGAATGGGGCGGTGATTATCAGTTCGTGAACGTCTCCGCGATTACCGGCGAAGGCATCGACAATCTGCTGGAAGCGATCCTGCTGCAGTCGGAACTGCTGGAGCTCAAGGCCGTGGCGGATTGTGCCGCAACCGGTGTGGTTGTCGAGTCCAGTCTCGACAAGGGGCGCGGTCCGGTGGCCACGGTGCTGGTGCAGAATGGCGAACTGAAGAAGGGCGATTTCATTCTGTCCGGTGTCGAATATGGCCGCGTACGGGCGATGCTCGACGAGGCCGGGCGGCAGGTGGATAGCGCCGGGCCGTCAATTCCGGTGGTGGTGCTGGGGCTTTCCGGTACGCCGAATGCCGGCGACGATGTCATGGTGGTCAAGGACGAACGGCGGGCGCGTGAACTGGCCGAATTGCGCAAGGAACGGTCGCGTGACCGGAGGCTTGCACAGCAGAAGGCAGCCAAGCTCGAGGACATCTTCGGTGATGCGCAGTCAGACGAGCAAGTGGTGGTCAACATCATGCTCAAGGCGGATGTGCAGGGCAGTGCCGAGGCTCTCAGCCAGTCATTGACGGAACTCAGCAATGAACACGCCAAGATCAATGTGATTTCGGCCGGTGTCGGTGGTATCAACGAATCGGATATCAATCTGGCGCTGGCGTCCAACGCCATTGTCATCGGGTTCAATGTGCGTGCCGATACGGCCGCCCGCAAGCTGATCCAGGAAAGCGAAGTGGATGTGCACTATCACAGCATCATCTACGAGGCGCTGGACCAGCTGAAGAACGCCATCAGCGGCATGCTGGAGCCGGAGATCCGTGAGGAAATCATTGGGCTGGCCCGTGTTCAGGACGTGTTCAAGTCCTCCAAGCTCGGTGCCATCGCCGGCTGCCTGGTAGAGGAAGGGGTTGTCAAACGAGCCAATCCGATCCGTGTGTTGCGTGATGATGTCGTGATCTACCAGGGCGAACTCGAATCGCTGCGCCGGTTCAAGGACGACGTCAACGAGGTGCGCTCCGGTACGGAATGCGGGATCGGGGTGAAGAACTACAATGACGTCAAGGTCGGGGACCAGATCGAGTGCTTCGAGCGCGTCGAAGTGGCACGCACCCTGTAGCGCAAGGAATCCGGGCCGGCTGCCGCCGGTCATCGGTCATCAGGCCCGCCGGACAGCCGGCGGGCCTTGCTGTTTCTGGCATGAGGCCGGGCGGAGGGCCAGTTCATGGCGAAGGATTACCCGAGAACACGACGGGTTGCCGATCAGATTCAGCGTGAGCTGGCGACTCTGATCAGAGATGCGGTGCGTGACCCCCGGCTGGGCTCGGTGACCGTCTCGGAAGTGACGGTCAGCCGCGACATGGGGCATGCCAAGGTTTACATGACCGTGCTGGGTGCCGATGCCGACACCTCGCGCGAGGCCGCCGAGATCCTGAACGGTGCCGCCGGTTTCCTGCGTCGCGAACTGGGTCGGTCCATGCGTTTGCGCACGGTGCCGGCACTGCACTTCCTGCACGACGAAGTGTTTGATCGCGGCGCCGATCTGACCCAGCTGATCGATCGGGCGGTGGCCTCGGATCGGGGCGATGACGGTGATGAACCGGACCAGAACCGGTAGCGATAGGGTCTGTTCGATGGTTAAACGAGCGGACCGCCGCCGGGTTGATGGCATTCTTTTGCTGGACAAGGCGGTGAGCATCAGTTCCAACCGCGCCCTGCAGCAGATGAAACACCTTTTCCATGCCCGCAAGGCGGGGCATACCGGCAGTCTAGATCCCCTGGCCAGCGGCATGTTGCCGATCTGTTTCGGCGAGGCGACGAAGATTTCAGGTTTCCTGCTGGACGCCGACAAGCGGTACCAGGTGGTCTGCCGGCTTGGCGTGACCACCGATAGTGGCGATGCCGATGGCGAGATCCTGCAGCGGCAGCCCGTGCCGCCGCTTGACGCCGCACGCATTGAGCAGGCGCTGCAGGCGCTGCGCGGGTCGATTCTTCAGGTGCCGCCGATGGTTTCGGCGCTGAAGCATCAGGGCCAGCGGCTGTACAAGCTGGCGCGTCAGGGTATCGAGGTCGAGCGCCCGGC